>OBJA01000612.1_pt1 | contig 29573 bp, 27 predicted proteins | sample 1519751 | NCBI WGS metagenome assembly OBJA01 (sample SAMEA3881238, study PRJEB22517) | soil metagenome | biome: lake sediment; feature: soda lake sediment; material: sediment, water from around vicinity | place: India | collected 2013-12-23 | depth 3 m
CTCACATGCCTTTCACGCATGCATTCACGGGTTCGAATCCCGTACGGGTCACCATTTTTGATTAACATTAGAGTTAGCAATTTTTGCTAGCTTATTTTTTTTATAATAATAAATAAAGATAAAGGGAAAAGAAGAATGGCTAAAAAATTAATTGAACTAAAAAACATTGTAAAAGCATATGATAATGAGATGGTTGTCAATAACCTTAATCTATATGTAAATGAGAATGAATTTGTAACCTTAGTTGGACCTTCGGGCTGCGGAAAAACAACCACTCTAAGAATGATTGGCGGTTTTGAAACTCCCGATGTTGGTGAAATTATTTTAAACGGCGAAGTAGTAAATAATATTCCACCTTATCAAAGGCCAATTAATACTGTTTTCCAACGGTATGCTTTATTCCCTCATTTGAATGTTTTTGATAATGTTGCTTTTGGTTTAAGAAATTTTAACCGCATTTTTGAAGATCTTAAAAGTAATGTTCGTAAGCAATTTGATAAAGAAAAGAAAAGTTTGCAGTATCGCTTATCGGTTAAAGGATTAACTAAAGATGAGAAATTTGAGATTAAATCACGATTAAAAGAAATTAAAAAAGAAATAAATCAAAATATTCATGATGAAAAAGAAAAGTTGATTGAATCTAGAATTGCTGAAATCGAAAAAAGATACTCTAAAAAAATTGCTGAAATCGAAGAAAGAATCAGTATCGAAGAATCAAATAAACAAGAAGTTCTTGATGCTGAAGCAGCATTAGAAGAATTAGAAGAAAAAATTGCTAATGAGATTAAAGGTAATAAATTATTAAAACCAAAAATCATCAGCAAATATTCTAAAGAACTTAATGAATTAAAGAAGAAAATAAACCAGACTGAACTCACAGAATTATATAAGTTGCTTAAAGAAACTTGCCGACGTAATGATGAAGAAGTTAAATCTGCAAAATCATTAATGATGAGTAAACATCACATTGAAGAAGCAGTAAAAGAAGCACTTAAATTAGTAAACTTAAATGGGTTTGAAAACCGTAGAATTAACCAGCTAAGTGGTGGTGAACAGCAACGCGTTGCTATTGCGAGAGCTGTTGTCAATAAACCTAAAATTTTATTGCTTGATGAGCCTTTAGCCGCACTTGATTTGAAGTTAAGACAAAATATGCAATATGAATTAAAGGAAATGCAACGTGAATTAGGAATAACCTTTATGTTTGTTACTCATGACCAAGAAGAGGCGCTAACGATGTCAGATACTGTTGTTGTTATGCAAAATGGGGTTATTCAACAGATAGGTTCACCTGAAGACATCTATAATGAGCCGAAAAATCGTTTTGTAGCGAGTTTTATAGGTGAAAGCAACATAATCAAGGGGCGTTATGTTGGACCAAATAAGGTCGAATTTATGGGTTCAGTCTTTGACTGCGTTGATGATAATTTTGAAGTTAATGAACCGTGTGATGTTGTTATTCGTCCAGAGGATTTTGATATTGTTCCAGTTGAAGAAGCAAAATTAATTGGAACAGTTGATGCAACAATATTTAAAGGTGTTCATTTTGAGATTTGTGCAATCGTACAAGGACAAGAATTTGTTATTCATAAATATGAGAATGTAAAGGTTGGAGATAAAATCGGTTTATCTGTAGACCCTTATGAAATTCATTTGATGAAGGTAACAGAATGAAAAGATTCTATAAATTAGCTTCTCCGTATTTTTTGTGGATGATTGTTTTAACAGGAATACCATTTTTGTTGATGTTTTTCTTATCCTTTTTAGATATGGAAGGGTTAAATTTTGATACTGCTAATATGAGTTTATCCGCATTTGTGAAAACTTTCAACCATGAATATATTGTCGCCTTCACAAAATCAATCAGACTGGCCTTAATAGCTACTGGATTTTGTATTATCATTGGCTATCCAGTTGCTTATATTGTATCAACTTTAAAAATTTCAAATCGGTTCTCCTTTTTATTAATTTTAATATTACCGATGTTTACTAATATGTTATTAAGAGTTAATGCAATAAATCGCTTATTACTGCCGGAAGGGTTTTTAAAAAATGTTTTTGGGGTTAGTTTAAACTTAAGTGGAACAGAAACAGCTGTTATTTTAGTTATGGTATTAATGTATTTACCATTTATGATATTTCCGATTTTTACGGTTTTGGAGAAAATTGACCCATCACTTCTTGAAGCAAGCAATGATTTAGGTGCAAATAATATCAAAACATTCTTCAAGGTAACTTTTCCGCTCTCCTTAAAAGGAGTCGGTAGTGGTATTATTATGGTATTTTTACCAAGTGCAACATCTTTTACAATCCCTTACATTGTTTCTAGAGGAAACATAAAATTGATTGGAAATATTATTGAAGAAAAATTGGGTTTAACTAATCAAACAGTTGATTATCCTGTTGGAAGTTTAATCTCGATTATTATTCTTATTTTTGTGTTAGGAGCTCTTTATCTAATCAGTAAAGTGGACGCAGAGGGAGAAACTTTATTATGATGAATCATTTAAATAAGGTTTTAGTACCTAAAAGTAAAACTATAAAAAAACATGTAAATACATCATTTAAGTTTTCATTTCTTGCCTTAATTATTTTTTTGTTATATTTTCCGATTCTAATTATTATAATCCAATCATTTAATAGTGATGGACAAGGTCATTATTTTGGAGAATTCACATTTAGATGGTATAAGGAAATGCTTAATGATACTAATTTGGTAAGATCAATTTTAATTACAATCTCTGTTGCCGTATTAGCAACATTGATTAGTACCATATTAGGAACATTGTTTGCTATTGGAATTCACTCATCTAACAAACAAAGGCGAAAAAGACTAATCACTATGAATAATGTTCCGGTTCTAAATGCTGATGTCGTAACGGGTGTTGCTCTGTTCTTTATTTTTAAAGCATTTGGAGTATTAATTGGACGTGAATATCTTTTAGGATATGAAACAATGCTGATTGCCCATGTGTTTTTTTGTATTCCTTATGTGATTTTAAGTGTACTGCCAAAGCTTAATGAAGTAGATAATAATTTGTATGATGCTGCCGTTGATTTAGGATGTAATCCCAAAGGAGCATTATTGAAAGTAATCATTCCTTCAATTAAAACTGGAATCTTAACGGGAGCTTTACTCGCATTCACAATGTCATTTGATGATTTTGTAATCAGTTATATGGTTAGCGGTGAAGAAATTAAAAATTTTTCAATGTGGATTTATGCTAATCAAAAATTATCAGGTAGAAGTATGGCATGGCCTAAGGCTTATGCATATAATTCAATTGTATCGATTGTATTATTAGTTACATTAGTGATATATAATATTGTTGTAATAAAAAAACAAAAAAGAAAGGTTAGTGAAAAATGAAAAAAATTTTTGGATTACTAAGTTTAGTAGTTGCTTTGTTTTTATTTGCCGGATGCGACTCAAGAGAGAAATTGTATGTTCTTAGTTGGGGCGGATATATTAGTGAAGATTTAATTGAAGCTTTTGAAGAAGAATATAATGTGAAAGTGGTTGTATCCGAAGCTACTTCAAACGAATCAATGCACAATAAAATTAAAACCAAAGCCGGGAAATATGATATAGTGATTCCGAGTGATTATATGGTTGAAAAAATGCATCTGGATGGATTGCTTGTAAAATTAGATTTCTCCAAAATTCCTAATTATAACAAGGATAAAATTGATCCAAACCTTCAAATTTTAAGAGATTATTACTTTTCAGGGAATCAAGACTACTCTGTTCCTTATTTCTGGGGTAGTTTAGGAATTATGTATAATGAAAGCAAGGCTGGATTAAAAGAGATTGTTGAGGAATATGAATGGAGAGTGTTCTTTGATCGCACTGTAGTTCCAAATAATGTTTTAGTTGGAATGTATGATTCAAGCCGCGATGCAGTTGCTTGTGCCCAATTGTATTTGGGATATAGTTTAAACTCTACGAACGATACTGAACTGCAAAATGTAGAAAATGCATTAAAAGGGTTTAACTATAAAATGTGGGGTACAGATGACTTGAAGGATAATATTGCATCACGAAATCTTGATGTTGCTTTAGTTTATTCTGGAGATTATTTTGATACATTATATTTTGCGTTGGAAACTAACAGCAGTGTAACCTTTAATATGCATGTCCCTACTAGCAGTAATAATATTTGGTTTGATACGATGGTAATACCGACGACATCGCAAAACGTTGATTTAGCACATGAGTTTATTAACTTTTTCTTAGATATTGATAATGCAATTGAAAATGCAATGGCTATTGGTTATTGCCCGACAATGACTGAAGTTTATGAAGCAATGATTAATGATGAAGAAATGGCTCCAATTGTTTCTCATCCGGGTTATTATCCTGGAAATATCTATGGAGAAGTATATCGACATTTAGGTGATACAATTGCAAGAAGATTTGATGAAATCCTAACAAGAGCAAAGACAAAATAAAAAGAAACAATCCTTGATATTTCAAGGATTATTTTTTTCTCTAAACCTTTTTAGAAGAGCATTGAATTTTTCCCAACCATATGTGGCAATATGGGCAATAACAAAGCTTCCAAAAAATGCTCCGACAATTCCATACCACATGATTTTGCTATTGATGATATCGCTGTATATAATATAAGATAATTCTGTTACAATTACCGAAACAATAAAAACGACTAAATTTGTCGGAACTTTTTTCAAAAAACCCATATCTTTTACAATTTGCGTAATGATCTCGACAATAAAAGCTAAAACCGCAATAACACTTAATGCTACCGGTAAGTATTGATCTAATAAATTATTCAAAATAATTCCCCCAATATTATTTATATTTTAATACTTGGTTTTTTAGAATTTTTATTATATAATTAAATAATGTTAATGTTTTATTTATAAAGTCAAGGGAAAAATATTGAATTATTTTGAGGTGAAAAAAATGTTAAAAATATGTAATCTTACTAAAACTTATTCAGGGGGAAAAACAGCAGTTGATAATATCTCTTTATCTATTGAATCTGGAGAAATTTTTGCTTTTATCGGTCATAATGGGGCTGGTAAAACAACAACAATTAAATGTGTCGTTGGGATTTTGGATTTCAATTCCGGAGATATTTTTGTTGATGGAAAATCTGTAAAAGATGATCCCATATCTTGTAAGAAAAAAATTGCATACCTTCCAGATAATCCTGATTTATATGAGCAATTAACAGGACTTCAATATTTAAATTTTATTTGTGATATCTATCAAATATCAGCGATAGATCGAAACCGTGATATTTCAAAATATGCAAATCTATTTGAAATAACTAAAAATCTTGGAGACATGATTTCTACATATTCGCATGGAATGAAGCAAAAACTCGCACTAATCTCGGCAATTGTTAGAAAACCTAAGCTCTTGATTTTGGATGAACCTTTTGTCGGATTAGATCCAAAAGCAGCATTTGCAGTCAAGGAAATTATGAAAGAAATGTGTTCTAACGGTGCAAGTGTCTTTTTTTCAACCCATATCTTAGAGGTTGCAGAAAAGTTGTGTGATCAAGTTGCAATAATAAAATTAGGTAAAATTGTTGCCCATGGAAAAATGGAAGAAGTTAAGGGTGATAAATCATTAGAAGATGTGTTCTTGGAGTTGGAAAAACATGAATAATCTTTGGTTGATTTTTAAAACTTCGGTGTTTAATACCTTTGGACTTAATAAAATTTTAAAAAAAACAAAAGAAGGAAAGTTATCAATATATTTTGGAATCATTGTTTTAATTGGCGTTATTTTATCTTATGCATTTTCGTTTTTTTATTTGTTAATTTTTGGAGATATTGTTTATAACGAAGGTAGTCCGGAGTTAATATTATTGATTGGTATTTCAAGCGGATTAATCATCCTCTTCTTTACAAATATCATGAAGGCAAATGGTTATATTTTTAGAACCAAGGATTTTGATTTGTTGATGAGTTTACCAATTAAATCGTCTGTTATTGTGACGAGTAAAATTGTATTTTTGCTTTTTGTCAATTATGTTATCTTAAGTTTTGTTTATTTTCCGGCATTAGCGGTTTTTGCAATCTATAATGATACATCGGTACTATTTTGGATTTTATCAATCTTGATTTTTTTCTTTATACCATTACTTCCAATATCTCTATCTGGTTTTATTTCATATGGATTAGGGTTTTTGACAGTCAATCTTAAACATAAAAATTTTTTTAGTATCGTATCAACTTTACTAGCAATTGTGTTTTTTATGTATTTAAGCTTTAAAGCGCAAATTATGGAAGATAATCCCTCATACTTTGTTTTGCTTTTGGATTATTATTTTGGTAAGATATACCCTGCACCATTTGCTTTTGAAGGGATTCTAGGTAACTTTTTTCAGTTAATTTTATTTTTTATTATATCAATTGTCCCTTTTATTATCTTTATTGCATTTGTTAGTAGAAATTATTTAAAAGCAAATTCAAGAAGTAGAAATATTTCTCTTAATAAAAATTTTGTTATGAAGGAATTGAAAGCTACTCATCAATTAAAAGCTTTAATGAATAAAGAAACATCTCGGTTTTTTAATTCTCCGATTTACGTAATAAATTCCATTATCGGCCCCGTATTATCTGCTTTAGGTTTTACTGCTTTGATAATTCTAAAAAATCAAACACCATTGGAAGAAATCCCTGGTTATAACCCAAGTTCATTATCATTATTATTAGTAGGGTTTATGATCTTGTCATTGGGTATTACCTCAACAACTTCATGCTCGATATCGATTGAAGGAAAACAATTTTGGATTTTAAAATCAATACCAATTCATATTCGATATATTTTTTATGCAAAAATATTTGTTAATCTTTTGATTACAATTCCATTTATAATTTATAATACTTTAATTGCTATTTTTGTGATAAGAATTTCATTTTCTGATGCGTTCTTTATGCTGATGATTCCAACTGTTTTTGTGCTTTATATGAGTCATTTGGGTCTTTATATTAATTTGTTGTTGCCAAGATTTGATTATGACAGTGATACAAAAGCTGTAAAACAAAGTATGAGTGTGTTAGTAACTTTGACATTAAGCTTTGTATCATTAATTCTTATCGTTATTTTTGGTATTATCGGATCAGAGTTATTTATCTCTGTTGCTGGGACTTTAATGATCGTAATGTTTGGAATTTTATTAATGTTGGCTTTTATTGTCTTTTTGACCTATACACATGGAATTAAATTATTCAATAAATTACATGGTTAAAAATAAGCAGCTTTGGCTGCTTTTTCTTATGAGAAAGTGAAAAAAATGCTTGCAAATTTAATGAATTTTTAGTATAATAATATAGCAACAGAGAACTAGGGGTATAGTTCAAAGGTAGAGCAGCGGTCTCCAAAACCGTAGATGAGGGTTCGAATCCTTCTACCCCTGCCAATTATATATTATTTTTTATGGCGGTCGTGGCGAAGTGGTTAACGCATCGGATTGTGGCTCCGACACTCGTGGGTTCGATCCCCATCGGTCGCCCCATTTAAAATTGATTATTAACAAACCTTATACAAGGTTTTTTTTGTTTTCCAGATTTTGAAAGCGATTGAAAATATGCGTTCAACATGTTATAATTGATTAATAAAACAAGATTATTCTTTTAATTTAACAAATAAAAAGATATCTTCACTTTGTTATATATATGAGAACTAAAAAAATTATCAGGGGTTTTAGATATGAAAATAGTAAAAAAACTCATTATTATCTTAATAATTTCTTTTTCATCAATTTTTTTATTAGATAGCCAAGATGTGATTAAGATAGATAATATATTTGAAACATTAAAAAATCATTTACAGGCTGATATCGGAAAATATAATCAAGAAGAAGTGATGATTCAAGTTGCAAATTATGAAGAGGCTCTTCGGTTTGAAAAAAGGATTGATGGAAAAATAATAAAATTTTCTGAATACGGATTTGCTTTATTTAATTTGAATAATAAAAGAACTATTAATGATTTAATTGAGGAAAATCAGGATGATGAAGATTTTATCAGTTTACTGTCTCCAAATTATTATGCACAATCATTTCAAACAAATGACCGCTATTATCAAAATCAAACTTATTTGAATTTGATTAATATTAATAATGTATGGGATCAAACTAAGGGTGAAGGCATTGTTGTTGCAATAATTGATACTGGAATTGACATTGACCACAATGATTTAAAGAACAGGGCTTCTTCGATTTCATATAATGCTTCAACAAAGCAAATTGGGGTTAGTTATGTAAACGATGTTAGTGGGCATGGAACTGCCGTTAGCGGTATTATCGGCGCCATTCAGAATAATCGAACAGGAATTACCGGTATTGCTCCGCTTTCAAGTCTTATGGTCATTAAGTGTGAATATAAGGATAATTCTTTTTCAAGTGCAGATTTAATTGAAGGCATTTATTATGCTGCAAATAACGGGGCCCATATTATTAATATGTCATGGGGAGTAGAAACCAATAATAATATTTATAAAACTGTATTGGAATATGCATCAAGTAAGGGTGTAGTAATGGTTGCAGCAAGTGGAAACGCAGCAAGTAAAAAATTCCATTATCCAGCTGCTGATAAAAATGTAATAAGTGTTGGTGCCACCGATAATCAATTATCATTGGCATCTTACTCTAATTATGGACAAGAAATTGATGTTGTAGCTCCAGGCACTGCTTTTACAACCTTAAATAATGGTTCTTATGGAACGATGAATGGTACATCATTTGCATCACCGATGGTTGCTGGTGTGATTGCTTTATATTTATCAAAAAATAAAAATGCAACAATTAGTAACCTAAAAGATATGCTTTTTGCATCGACAAAGGATTTAGGTAATGTTGGGCGGGATATTTATTTTGGTTATGGTTTAATTGATGCGGATAAATTAATCTCTTCTCCTCAAGCAACAATAACATATAATTATCAACACCATTCACTTTCGTCTTCAATCCAGTACTATATACCTAATTCAAAAATAAAATTTACTCCATTACCATCACTTCAAAATTATACCTTTGGGGGCTGGTATTATGATCAAAATTACGAAAATGAATTTAAGATAAATCAAGATACAATCTCTTCAAACATCGTTTTGTATGCAAAATGGATCAAAGGATATGTTGAAAATCATCGAGATGAATTCTTGCTTTCAACAGATGGACAAAAAATAATTTTAGATGGGTATATTGGTTCATCTTCATTAGTGAAAATCCCTGATGATATCAGCGAAATCGGTGAATATGCATTTTATTCAGTTTCTTTGTTGAAGATTATTAGCATTCCAAATAGTGTTGAAACAATTAAAAGTTTTGCTTTTAAAAATAATATATCCTTAGAACATCTCACAATTCCTTCGAGCGTTGTTAATATTGACGAATTTGCAGTCAGCGATTGTAAAAGTGTAGTTATTCGAGCTGAAAGTTCACAGAAACCTACGGGATGGAATTCAAGTTGGAATTCACAAAATCAACAAGTTTTATGGGATTATATGAATTATCAATTTCAAGTGAAGTTTTATAACGAGAACGGTACAACCTTACTTAAGACAGTTTATACACATTTTGGTGGTGTTGCAAATGTTGATTTTGCGGTTGATAAACCGGCAACAGCCCAATATTCCTATATCTTTTCCGGATGGGATAAGGACATATCATATATAATGAATAATATCAGTGTTAGAGCTGTTTATGAAGTGATTTTAAATCAATATACAGTAACGTTTTATGATGAAGATGGCATTACTGTTCTTGGAACTTCAACTGTTGATTATGGTGAAAGCGCAATTGCCCCCGATGTTAGTGATAAACCTTTTGATGAAATGTATTTTTATGAATTTAGTGGTTGGGATAAAGAAATAGGTTATGTCACAAGCAATTACTCTACAAAAGCAACCTACCAAAAAACTTTAATTAAATATATGGTTACCTTCTATGATGATAACGGAGTTACAATCTTAGGGCAAATGCTTGTTGAGTATGGAACAGATGCTATAGCGCCAATAGTTCATAATAAATATATTAGTGAACAATATCATTATGAATTTGTTAGATGGGACCGTGATTTTTCAAATGTTACAAATAATATTGATATTATAGCTATCTATGAAATTAAGTTGAATTATTATACTGTGACATTCGTAAATGATGATGAATCTTTCATATCATCACAAATTGTCGATTATGGATCAAGTGCCACAGCACCGGATAATCCAGTTAAAGAAAGAACCCAACAATATACTTATGCTTTCTTATCATGGGATCAAGACTTTTCATATATAACATCCGATTTAAGAATTAAAGCTATTTATTCGAAAAAGATTAATCAATATACCATAACCTTTTACCATGATGATCATTTAACAATAATTGACCAATTGTTAGTGGATTATGGAAGTAGTTATATGACCAATATTATTCCACAGAAAACGAAAACACCTCAATATACATATGAGTTTTTAAAATGGGACAAAGATACTACATATATTACTGAAGATATCAATGTATATCCGATATTTAATGCAATTATTAATCAATATACTGTTACTTTTTATAATGGCGATGATATATTTGCTGCTATTACAGTCGATTATGGAGATGATATTGTATTAAATTCATCACCAACGAAAATAAGTAATGCTCAATATACTTATGTTTTCACTGGATGGGATCAAGATATAAGCAATATCAAACAAGAGTTAGTATGTTATGCTTTATTTGATGCTATTGTTAACGAATATCAAGTCAGTTTCATTATTGAAGATATTATCCTTACGCAAACAGTATTATATGGTGGAAATGTAGTATTTCCATACAATCCAGAAAAATATGGATATGATTTTTCAGGGTGGGATCATGATGGAGAAAACATTACTGATGATACTGTCATTACAGCTTTATTTGAGATAAAAAAATATGTAATTTTATTTATGGTAGAAGATATCATCTTCGAACAATTCATTGTTGTTCATGGAGAATCACTTAATGAAATTCCAGCTGTTCCGGAAAAAAGCGGTTATGAGGGAAATTGGGATTATGAAGATTTTAGTTTTATAATCGAAGATATCACTGTAAGAGCAGTATATGGTCAAATTTTTCATACATTAACCTTTAAGATTGAGGGAATGAATGACATTACAAGAAAAGTGGTTGATGGCGGAAATTTGATTGATATTCCAAATGTTCCAAACAAAACTGGATATGTCGGAAAGTGGGATAAAGTAAATTTTAATGACATAAAAGCAGATTTGTTAATAAATGCAATTTATGAGATTAAAAAATACACAGTCATCTTCTTAGATGAGGATCAGTCAATTATTAGCACGGTTGTTGTCGAGCATGGTAAAAGTGCGATACCACCTGAAGTTTTAAATAAAGAAAAAACTACCGATTATATTTATGCTTTTGATGGTTGGGATCATGATCTTGACAATATAGTAAGTGATATGACTGTGACTGCAAAATTTAAATATATATATTTAGTATATTCTGTAAAATTTATCGATTATGATGGATCAACGGTTAAGATTTTAGAAGTTAATCATGGAACAATAATTGATGAAATAGAAGTAATAAGAGCAGGATACCGTTTTAAGGGTTGGTATTTGAATAATGAAAAATTCGATTTTAATACTCCTATTGAATCAAATATTATTTTAAAAGCCAAATGGTCAAAAGTATACAACTGTTCAACTGGTTTCTTTAATTATCGATTATTTGCTTTTTCATCATTGTTTTTGGCTTATTTTGTTTACAAACGCAAAAAATTTATCTAATTATCGATTATAAAAAAAATAGAAATATATTTTATTTCTATTTTTATTTTTTTCCAAGAGATAAATTTCAAATTCATGAGAAAATAATAGCGGTGAAATTAATGAAAAAAAATATTTTATTGCTCTTAATTTTCTTAATTCTAATTGGATGTAATTCAAAAGAAGAAACAGTTGATGTTTTTCCTAAAATCGGGGAATTTGAGGTAAAACTTGTTGCAGTTGGAGATAATTTAATTCATGAAACTGTTTATCAGGCTGCTTTTATTAATGACGAATATGATTTTAAGCCGATGTTATCAGAGATAAAACCATATATTCAAGCATTTGATTTAGCATTTATTAACCAAGAAGCGATCATTGGCGGAAAAGAAATTGGTTTATCAACATATCCTTGTTTTAATAGTCCATATGAATTAGGAGATGCTTTAATCGATTCCGGATTTAATATGATATCGATTGCTAATAATCATACATTAGATCGTGGAGAAAAAGCAGTTTTAAACACTATCAAATATTGGGATCAGCAAGGTGTTATTTTTTCTGGTGCGACAGAAAATGAACATTATTCTCAAGTGAGAATATTTACTAAAAATTCAATTAGCTTTGCTTTTGTTGCATATACATATGGTACTAACGGCATTAAACATCCAAAGGATAAATTTCATCTTGCAAACGTTTATTCAAATGAGAAAGCCAAAGCAGACATTGAAGCTGTTCGTGATATTGTTGATGTTGTAATTGTTTCAATGCATTGGGGAATTGAATATCAGGAGTATCCATCAAAACGGCAACTATATCAAGCTCAATACCTTTCTCATCTTGGGGTAGACATTATTCTTGGTCATCATCCCCATGTTATTCAACCAATTGATATGATTAAAAGTAAAAACGGGCAACAAACGTTTGTTGTTTATTCAATGGGAAATTTTTTAAATGATCAAACAGGAATAGACCGGCTTATCGGAATGGCTGCAAGTATAACGATCAATAAAACAATTTCTTTCAATAAAGTTGAGATTAAACTTCAAAATCCGGAAGCTAAATTGATCTACCGGCATAAGGATTATCTTAATAATAGTTTCAACATTAAATTGTTTGAAAATTTAAATGATAATTTTTTAAAGGATTATCAATTATATTTTATTGAAAAAAGAAATTTGATTCAGACATATTATAAAGATGTAATAGTTAGTTAAAAATAATTATCATATTACAAAAATTAATTTCTTAACTATGCTATAATAAAAAAAAGGAGATAATTTATATGGAAAAAATCAATGTAAATCAAAAAATTGGCGATATCGTCAATCAGTTTCCGAAGGTTGCTGATATCTTTAAAGAATATAAAATTGATTATTGTTGCGGTGGAGACAGGCCCTTAAAGTCGGCAATTGAAGCACAAAATATAGATGAATCAAATTTGTTAAACAAAATTAATCATTCTTTTCAAGAATTTTTGGCTCAAAAGTCATTAGATGTTGATTGGCTTACTTCACCTTTAGATAATCTTGTTGATCATATCTTAGATACCCACCATGCCTATTTAAATGCCAATCTACCAATAATCCATGAACTCGTTACGAAAATAATGAGGGTCCACGGTGAAAGACACCCAGAGTTAATAAAGGTGCATAAACTATTCAGTTCTTTGCGAAATGAATTAGAATCGCATTTGTTTAAAGAGGAAACAGTTCAATATCCTGCTATAAGAGCCTACCTTGAATCTAATCAGCAAAGTGATTTAGAAACAGCAGTTAGTGTAAATAAAGAATTATCTGATGAACATACAGCTGCGGGTGATATTCTAAAAGAATTCCGTGAAGTTACTAACGATTATCATTTGCCTGATGATGCTTGTGGAACATATGCAAAGACCTATGAAAAATTACAGGAATTAGAAGCTGATATGTTCCAACATATTCATCTTGAAAATAATATTTTATTTCCAAGACTAGAAAATCTATTAAAATCATAGAAATTAAAAAAAGTTCTGTTGTAGAACTTTTTTTTCATCTTTAATAGATTATTTTTTTCCCCCAAAATTTATAAATAATATTCTTGGCATTAATCCATTGTTTTCTCTAAACCAAAATCTGTGATTTTTATTAACAAAAACCTAATATTAGATATATCCTTAAATAGAAATTTTTTTAAAGATAGGTATAATAGAATTTTTTTCAATATAATGATTTTTCCCCATTCATGATTAAATATGTGTTTTATATAAGATATATTTTAACACTTTATCTATCGAGATTTTTTTATTTTGGTAACGATTATGTCTAAACGGAATATGATAATAATATATGAATATTATGTAATCAGACTGTATTATATATAGTCGGGCCTTACTTTGGCAATGGGGAAACCTGTGGGATTTTTTATGTCTTACAGGTTCTTTTTATGAAAGGAGAATACATGGGGAAGTATAAAAAAATATCAAAAGTATTATGGCTGATCCTTGGAGCTAATCTTTTCGTTGCCATTACAAAAATGGTTTTGGGATCCCTTTTTAAGGTTAATAGTTTAACTGCAGACGGCTTTCATTCTTTAACTGATAGTACTTCAAATATAATTGGGCTTATTGGAATAAAGTTGGCTTCAAAACCTGCTGATAAAAATCACCCTTATGGATATCATAAGTTTGAGACGATAACTGGTTTAATGATTGGGTTTATGCTCTTTGTGATAACAATTAGAATCGTTTACGGAGCAATAATGTGGTTTATTTCTCCGGTTACTCCAGAAATAAATCTGTTTAGTCAAGTTGCTTTATTTATCACCGTTTTAATTAATATTATTGTTGCTAAGTATGAATATCAAAAAGGCAAAACGTTACAAAGCGATGTCTTAATATCTGATTCAATTCATACGAAAACTGATGTTTTTATCTCCTTAGGGGTTTTAATTTCATTAATTCTAATCAAATTAGGAGTTCCTCCAATTATTGATCCGATTTTATCATTATTAATAGCAATTTTTGTCTTTCACTCTGTTTATGAAATCTTGAAAACAACAACGGGAATTTTACTTGATAAAAAAGCAGTTGATGAAAAAAGAATAATTGAGATTATCTTAAATCAGGAAAAGGATATTTTAGATATTCATAAGATTAGAAGTCGAGGTCGAAAGGACCATATATATATTGATTTACATGTTTTAGTAGATCCTTTGAAAACAGTAAAAGAAGCACATGATATATCACACCGAATTGAAGAAAAATTAAATCAAAAATTAAATATAAAAGTGGAACTTATCGCACATATTGAACCATACGAAGATAATCATAAAAATTGATATTATAAAAAGGGGAGGTTAAGTCTTTAACCTCTTTTCTTGATTTTTTGACAACTTCTTGTAATGTAGTTTTAAATATGATATAATAATATCAAAAATAAATAGAATAAAGGTTTGAAGATTTCTATTTTTTTATACATAATAATATAATTATATATGGTCTTTTATTTCATAATAAGGAGGGAAAGTAAGTGGCTATACAAAGTGTTATAAAATTTGATGGATTCAGTGATCGAAAGTGGATAGTTTTTAAATATCCAGGCCATGAGTTTAATGATAATTCTAAATTAATAGTTGGCCCTGGACAAGTTGCAATTATTGTTCACGGGGGGAAAATTGAAGAAATTTATGAAAGCGGAACATATATTCTCAATACTGAAAATTTTCCGTTCCTAAAAGGATTAGTAAAATCGGTTCATGGTGGTAATGTTCCATATGCGATGGAATTTTATTTTATCAACAAAACAATCAAACTAGATATGCTTTGGGGTACAAAAGACCCAATTCAAGTAATTGATCCAAAATTTAACGTTAAGGTAAGAGCTCGTGCCCGTGGCCAATTCGGATTAAGAATCGCCAACTACCAGTTTTTCTTTTCAACATTAGTTGGTTCAATGGGTGGAAAAAATCTATTAGAGTTTGATTCCTTAAGTGAATTTTTTAGGGGATTGATTAATACAAAAGTAAAAACCGTTATCGGTGAATACATTATTAAAAACCAAATCAGTGTCTTAGATATTTCTGTTTATATTGAAGAAATATCAGAAAATTGTTTAAAACGTGTTTCTCCAGACTTTGAAAAATACGGAATGGAACTAGTAACTTTCTATACTGAAACTATTAATGTTCCAGATGAAGATTTAACAAAGATTAATGAAATTTTAAATAAAAAAGCTGAATTTGAAATTATGGGCGATAACCGTTATCGCACATCAAGAAGCTTTGATGTTTTAGAAGCTGCTGCTAATAATGAAGGCGCATCAGGTGGGCTTGCATCAGCTGGTGTTGGTTTGGGAATGGGCCTTGGGATTGCACCGACAGTTGGTGGAATGATGCAAAATGCCAATGTTAATAATACACAACCTCAAAAAACATGCCCTAAATGTGGAAATAATGTCACTATAAATGATAAATTCTGTGCACAATGTGGAACTGCTCTCCAAATTAAGTGCCCGTCTTGTAATATCCAATTAGGAGCACAAACGAAGTTCTGCCCTGAATGCGGAACCAAAATCGGAGGTTAATTATGATTAGTAACAAAGCAAAATTTTATTTTTTAGTAATTGGTTTTGTTGTCCTTGCATTTTCAATTATAATGGCATTTTTATTACATGAAAATAATCCGATTGAATTTGAGCGTGGTCAATTCTTATATTATACAACAAAAGTTATAGTATCATTATCGTTAGTATTAGTTATCCTCTATATTGCTTTCTTTAAAAAAGACCGAGCAAATATTATTATTCAAATGGTACTGACGTTAATTCTTCAATTTTTACCATTAATAGTTAGATTTATGTTAACAAGAGAAGAACCTCGATTTATCTTAACCGTTGTTTTAGTTTTTGTGGTATTTATCATTTATTTGATATTTGTATTATCTTTTGATTTATTAACAGACCGTGTTAAAAAAGTACAACCAAAACTAGAAGGTAAAAAAATTAATGTTGTTGATGAAGCCAGTTATTATGCTGAAAATGGTAATTTTATTGGCGCAAAGAAGAAGGAGAATGTGAAAAATGAATAGATCCGTTGAGTGCAAATCATGTGGCAATATAATATACCTAAATGATGAAAAATGCCCATATTGCGGAACGGTGAATGCAAGAAGACCTGTTCAACCTCAACCTGCATCACGAGTTGTTTATCAACAACTTCCTCCTCAACCATATCAACAACGATATCTTCGGAAAGGTCCTTTCAACAAATGGGTAGCATTAATACTTTGCTTTTTCTTAGGAGTATTTGGAGTTCATAAGTTTTATGAAGACCGAGTTGGTTTAGGTTTATTATATTTGTTTACTTTTGGTTTGTTGGGCTTTGGAGTTTTTATCGATTTTATAATTTTACTCTTTAAACCTGAGCAATATTATATTATTATTTCTTAATGGAGGTACTTTGATATGACAAAATCAATCGAATGTCAATCGTGTGGAAGTATATATCCTGAAAAGGATATAAAATGTCCTTATTGCGGCACTGTCAATCAGCCAAAGAAGGAAACAACCCAACAAAATCAAAAAAGTCAAGAGCAAAGCACTCCCAAACCAGACTTTTTCGAATCTTTAAAGAAAGACCCAGAAATTAATATTCCTTTACTTATTATTCTTGCAATAGTTTTTTGGCCGGCAGCCATTATTTACTATTTAATTAAAAAAGATATTTTATAAAAGCTAATCAAAAAAAAGGTTAGCTTTTTTTTAAATTCTCTTAATTTTAGAGAAATTCTTAATAACATAGGGTTACAATACTAGTAAGTTGTTATATAATGATAAAAAAGGAGAATAAAAGATGGAAAAATTCAATGTGATAATCACAAAACGAAGAAAAGAGTTACTAATGACGCAACGAGAGTTGGCGGAAAAGATTAATGTTTCTGATAAAACAATCAGTAAATGGGAAAATGGCGGCAGTTATCCGGAATTACCAATGTTACATGTAATAGCAAAAGCTTTACAAATGAATGTAAGTGATTTAATTGGAGCAAGCGATCTCCAAGAGAAAGAAGTTGAACCAGTTGAAAAATATGACAAGGACAGAATTTTAACATTTAAAATTCAAACAATCATTTCTTTTATGTTTTCTTTGCTAGGATTTATTCTTTGGATTGTAAAGGATTCAGTAAATAATCAGATTATTGTTTTAATCCTTAAAGTATCTTCGATATTTCTTATTATCTTTGGTCTTTTTATCTTTGTTATTGGGATTATTATTTTTCGTAATTTTTACATTGATAAGTTTTTTCGAAAACAATATGATTTAACATTCTATAATTATACAATCTCCTATGTGCTAGCTTATTGTTTACTTGGAATTGTTGGAGCCATTTTAGGAATTTTTGGAGTTGGGTTACAAGCTTTTATAATCTTAACGATGATAATTATTATTCCAATATTTCTTGAACAACTATTAATGGCTTTATCTAAACTTCGATATAAGCATGATATCTATAATAAGTTAATCCTGGGATTTATTATTTTCCTAATCTTTATCTTTACTTCTATTATCTTGATGATCATTCCTTTACCGATGTTGAGAATTGTAATCTTTTTGCTTTATATTTCAATCGTAATAATTAGTTATAGGTATCAATACCAAAAATAATTGATGTAGAATCTATGTTTTAAAAGCATAGATTTTTCTTTTTGTATAAATAATAATTTGTGAAAATGTTTAATCTTGGAAAAATTGTTCACTTGTTAGTGGTTTTTTAAACTATGCTATGTTATAATAATATGTATTAAAAATATAAAGGTGGTGAAGAAAATGCCAATTTTAGATTCCATTCAAGTAGCTGAAGAAAAAGCTGAGAAACTAAAAGCTGAAGCTAGTGAGAAAGTAAAAAGCTTATTAGATCAAACAAAAATTGACAGTGAAGCCAAAGTAAAGGCCTTGTTTGAAGCAGCATCTTTAGATGAAAAAAAGCAAGAAGAAAAAACGATTAAATTAATCGAACAAAAAGAAAAAGAAGTTGCAGCGGAATATGAAAATCAAGATCAAAAAGTATTAGAACACGCAAAAACAAGAATGGAAAAAGCTGTTGGATATATCATAAAGAAGGTACTTGAAGTATGATTGTTCCGATGAAGAAAGCCAAAATTGTCGTTTTAAAAGAAGATCGGGAGCGCCTATTATTATCATTACAAAAATATGGTGAAATCATGCTAATTCCACAGTCTGAAGACCATGAAATCTTAGATACAACTACTGAAGAAAACTTCATTCAAAGAACTGAAAAATCACTTCGCTTTATCAAAAATTATCAAGAAAAAAAAGGATTCTTTTCGGATTATAAGGAAGTTAATTATGATGAGTTTGTAAATGTAGATCCCAAACGACTAACTCTTTTAAAACAAATTGAAGAAGCAGAAGAACAAATTTCACGTTTGAAAAGTGAAAATGAATTAATTAAAGAATCGATTGCAGTCCTTAAACCATGGAGCTTACTAGATGAAAAACTCTCCAACTTATCTTCTACTAAACATGCACGAATTCATGTAGGATATATCGACAGACGTAGCTTTGAAATATTGGAAAATGAAGTGAAAAACGTCGGAGGCGAAGTGAATAGCTTTGGACTAGCTCCTGAAGGTCAAACTATTGTTATTTCGTTATATTATGAAGATAATGATGAAATAATGGAAAAGGTTAGAAATTTAGGCTATTTAGAAGCAACACTTCCTAAAAGTAATGCAACTGTTAGTGAAATAATTGAAGAAAAAGAAAAAATTATTTTAAATAATAATGAAGAAATCGATCAGATAAAAACCGAATTAAAGCAATTATCGTTATCAATAACAGAACTTGAATTATTAAACGATCAAATGGAAACGATCAAAAATTTAAAATCATCACCTATTACCCATACCCTTGAAACAGTGTATTTAGAAGGTTGGGTCAGAAGTGATAGGATTGAACGCTTTCAATCTTCTATTAGTGAAGCGACTGAGATTTATGATTTAGAGTTAATTGACCCTGAAAAAGATGAGGTTCCACCAACAGCTGTAAAAAACAATAAATTCGTTAGTGCTTTTGAAACAATTACAGATATGTTTGCAAAACCAAAAATTAATGAGGTTGATCCTAATCCAACTATGTCATTTTGGTATTGGATTATCTTCGGAATGATGATGGCTGATGTCGGGTATGGCATTGTTATGGCGATTGTTTTTTTTGGCTTGATAAAGTTAACACGTCCAAAGGGAAATGCCTTAAAACTTATGCGGGTTTTACTCTTTGCTAGTATCCCAACAGTTATTTGGGGTGTATTATTTGGAAGTTACTTTGGAAAGACATTAAATCCAATTCTTTTGGACCCAACTTTAGAAACAATGAAAATGTTAATCTTATCTTTAGTTATTGGGGCTTTGCATATAATCACTGGGATTTTAGTAAAGGCCTATACCAATTTTATCAGAAAAGACTACTTTGCTATTTTGTTTGATCAGTTAAGCTGGATTTCGGTTTTGGTCGGAATCGGGCTAATGTTTTTACCTGCTTACGCAAAAATCGGACAAATAATGGCCCTTTCTGGAGCAATAATTATTGTGCTTTTTGCGGGAAGAAAGTCAAAGAATATTTTTGGTAGATTTGGTGGCGGATTATACAGTTTATATGGAATTACCGGTTATATGAGTGATATTCTATCATATTCGAGAATTCTGGCCTTGAGTTTGTCAACGGCAATCATTGGATATGTTATGAATCTTTTAGCATCACTCTTACAAGCAAGTATAGTCGGATTTATTTTTTCAATATTCGTGTATTTAGTCGGACATACTTTTAATATTGTTATGGGATTGCTTTCTGCATATGTTCATGATAGCCGTTTACAATATATTGAATTTTTTAATAAGTTTTATGAAGGTGGAGGTTATGAATTTGAACCACTTTCAGTTAAATTAAAATACATTGATCATGTCAACAAATAAAATTAGGAGGAATTATTTATGGATGGAATTTTTTATGCAATTCTAGGAGCAGCTATCGCTGCAATTTTACCCGGTATCGGTTCAGCAATTGGAGTTCAATTGGGAGGAAGAGCAGCAGCAGGTGTTTTAGCTGAAAAACCAACTTTATTCGGAAAATTATTGATCTTACAAGCTTTACCGGGAACACAAGGAATTTATGGCTTTATTATCGGGATTATAGTTGCGAACAATTTAGGAATCATTAGTGGTCCTATAAAAACACTTGATGCAACACAAGGATGGCAATATTTTGCTGCTTGTATGCCTATTGCAATAGTTGGTTTCTTATCTGCTATTTTCCAAGGACGTACTGCTGTTAGTGCTATTCATATGACAGCAAAGCAACCTGATTCATCTGCAAAGGGAATGACAATGACCGCTTTAGTTGAAACATATGCCATTTTAGCGCTATTGGTTTCCATTTTAGTAATAAACGGATTATCAAAATAGAAATGAGTGAGAAATTTTGAAAAACAGTTCAATATACGATAAGATTGTACAAAAAGGAACTAATGACGCAAATGAGATAATGCGTTTAGGTCAAGAAAAAGCCAAAGCTTTAGAAGAATCAATTATAAATAATGCCCAAAAAGAAATAGACAAATTGGTTGCAAAAAGTAATGAACGTAATAAAGACCGAATTAGAACCATGACAACTGAATTTGAACAATCAGCTAAACAAAAATCCTTATCAAAAAAGAAAGAAATTATTGATCAAGTTTTTGATTTGGTGCACAATCAATTATTAGAATTAAGTGATGAAGACTTAACTAGGTTGATTGTGAAAATGATTTTATCTGATGATGTTCGCGGTGATGAAGTGATTCAAGTAGCTCAAAAAGATTATCAAAAATTTATCAAACTATTCTCGAGCGGAAAAATGATGAATGGCTTCTATATCTTAGATAAAATATCTTCATATACAAATAATAATAAATATCAGTTTAAATTATCAAAAGATCATATTGATATCGATGGCGGTTTTATTATTATTGGCGAAGCCTATGATATCGATCATTCATTTGAGACGATGCTTGAGAATATGAAAGAAGAAATGGAATCGGACATCGCAAAAGTATTGTTTGATAGTGGTGAATAATATGAACTATGCATATGCAAATGGAACAATTAAGGCATTAGAAAATAATCTTTTTGATCGTAGTAAATATTCAAAACTGATAAAGACTGAAAAGGGAGAATTTATCAAAACCTTAATTGACTTGGGATATGGGAAAGCTGCTCATGCTACAAGTCTAGAAGAACTAATCAACAGTGAGCTGTTAAGTGTTAAAGAATTATTAGATGAAATCTCTCCACAACGAAAATATACAGATTTGTTCTTTTTATCAAATGATGCCTTAAATATTAAAGCTATTTATAAAATGAAAATCTTTATTGTTAAGCATCTCGATATCTTCATGGATGGAGGTAATCTATCAAAAGATGCTTTGCACTTAGCAATCTTCCAAGATGATTATTCACTTTTGCCCAAGGAATACCATCAACTTTTTAAAATAATTGATGAAAAGTGTGAGGGCTTAAGTAATCCGAGGTTAGTCAGTGCGATTGTCGATAATGAAATTTTTGAATATATCTTTAAAAGTATCAAGAATGCTACGGAAGCACTTAATGTTTATTTTAAAGCGTATATTGACTTTGCAAATGTGCTTACATTTATAAGAAGTCGAGCTTTAAATTGGAGTTATGATAAATTTTTAGAAATGTTTCTAAATAATGGTTTAATTAGAGAGGAAATCTTTAAGGAAGCCTATGAACAAAATAATGAAACTGTAAGTCGAGTTTTTATTGACTATTATTCTGACCGCGTTTTGAGGGGTTTGAAAACATATTTTGAAAAACTTGATTTAAACCAATTGGAATTGTACTTTGATAAATTGTTAATTGATATTGCATCAGAATACAAGAATGATTCTTTTGGAATCGGTCCAATTATATATTTTTATTTAAAGAAGGTTGCGGAATCAAAAAACATTCGCATAATTTATGCGTCAACTGATTTCACGATCACAGACCTTCTTGAGTAATAGAAAGGGGGAACACCATGGAAAAACATGTTGATATAGCTGCTATTGGTGATAGCGACTCAATCCTATTGTTTAATGCAATTGGCGTTAGAACCTTTTCAATTAAGAATATTAGTGATGTTGAAAAAACAATTTTTCAACTTGCAAATCAAAAATGTAAAATAATCTATGTAAGTGAAGAAATATATACAAAGATTCCGGAAACACTTGAGAGATATAAAACCTCTCCCTTCCCGATTATTCTTCCGATACCAACCGAAGAAGGAAGCAAACAAGTTGGGTTAAAAAAGATAAAAGATAATGTTGAAAAAGCCATCGGGATTAATATATTTTAGAAAGGATGGTGCAAATTGAATTCAAATGATTTAAATAATAAAGTCGGCATCGTTTCAAAGGTATCTGGTCCTTTGATCGTTGCAAAAAATATGAAAGATGTACAAATGTATGACGTGGTTCGGGTAAGTGAAAAACGCCTTATCGGTGAGGTAATCGAACTTCGTGGTGATGAAGCATCAATCCAAGTTTACGAAGAAACAGCAGGTATTGGTCCTGGTGAACCAGTTTATTTTACGGGACAACCCTTATCAGTTGATTTAGCACCTGGTTTAATCGAAGGAATTTTTGATGGTATCCAAAGACCGCTGACGGTTATTTATGATGCCACGGGAGACCGGATCCCCCGGGGAATTGATGTTCCTAAATTAAATCGTGAGCGCATATGGAAATATACAAGTGTTGCGAAAGTTAACGATGTTTTATCAGCCGGTGATATTTTAGGAGAAGTTGTGGAAACATCAGCTGTTACCCATAAAGTTATGCTTCCTCCTAATATGAATGGAACTGTTTCTTGGGTGTTTGATGGTGAAGCTAAAATAACTGATGTAATTGCCAAAATTATTGACCAAAATGGCGTTTTGCATGATGTAACAATGCTTCAACGTTGGCCTGTTCGTCGTCGTCGTCCATACAAACAAAAGTTAGCTCCAAGAGAACCAATGGTAACTGGTCAAAGAGTAATTGACACGCTATTTCCATTAGCTTTAGGTGGTATTGCTGCAATTCCAGGCCCGTTTGGAAGTGGAAAAACCGTCGTTCAACATCAGTTAGCTAAGTGGGCGGATGCTGATATCATTGTTTATGTTGGTTGTGGTGAACGTGGAAATGAAATGACTGATGTACTAAATGAGTTTCCAAAACTTCACGACCCAAAAACAGGTGAATCGCTAATGAAACGAACTGTTTTAATTGCGAATACTTCGGACATGCCAGTTGCTGCTCGTGAAGCTTCAATTTATACAGGAATTACTATTGCAGAATTTTATCGGGACATGGGATATCGTGTTGCTATTATGGCCGACTCAACTTCACGTTGGGCGGAAGCTTTACGCGAAATGTCCGGGCGATTAGAAGAAATGCCTGGTGAAGAAGGATATCCAGCATATCTATCCTCTCGTCTTGCAGAATTTTATGAGCGTGCTGGTTATGTAAAATGTTTGGGAAGCCAAAACCGTACAGGTGCGATAAGTGCGATTGGTGCCGTCTCGCCTCCAGGTGGAGATACATCAGAGCCTGTTTCACAAGCTACGTTAAGAATCGTAAAAGTATTCTGGGGCTTAAGTGCTCAACTAGCATATCGTCGTCACTTTCCAGCAATTGATTGGTTAAAGAGTTATTCATTATATGAGGATGCATTAAGTGATTTCTTTGACCAAAGAATCAAAAAAGACTGGTCATATCAAGTATCAGAAGCAAGAAGATTGTTACAAGAAGAGTCAAAATTACAAGAAATTGTAAGATTAGTAGGTGTCGACAGCTTAGAGTTTGAAGATCGATTAAAATTAGAATGTGCAAGAAGTATTCGTGAAGATTATCTTCACCAAATAGCCTTCCATGAGATTGATACATATACATCATTAAATAAACAATATGGAATGTTGAAAGCAATTTTAACATGGTATCATTTAGGTGAAGAGGCTTTATCGCAAGGTGCAAGTTTTAGTAAAATTACTTCAATGAATGTTTTAGAAAAAATCGGACGAATGAAATATATTAAAGAAGAAGATTTTAATCAAGAAGCTGAACAAATTATGAATCAATTAGAACAAGAATATCAAGAATTAACGCGAGGTGATGATTTCTATGCCTAAAGAGTATAAAACAATAAAAGAAGTCGTCGGCCCATTAATGCTTGTTGACATGGTTGAAAATGTCAAGTTTGATGAACTTGTTCGTATTAAACAGGCTAATGGTGAAGAACGCGTTGGACGTGTTCTTGAAATAGATGAAGGAAAAGCTCTAGTTCAATTATTTGATACATCTCAAGGTTTAAGAATATCTGATGCAAAAGCTGTATTTTTAGGCCATGGTATTCAGATAAAATTAGCTCCTGAAATATTAGGGCGTGTATTTGATGGCATGGGTCGACCTATTGATGGTGGTGGTGAAATAATTCCTAAACGCGTTGCTGATATCAATGGTGCTCCTTTGAATCCTGTTGCTAGAAATTATCCTTCAGAATTTATTGAAACCGGTGTGAGTGCAATTGATGGACTAAATACGTTAGTTCGTGGACAAAAACTACCGATCTTTTCTGGATCAGGGCTACCACATGCTAGACTTGCAGCTCAAATTGCTCGTCAAGCTAAGGTTCGGGGAAAAGGCGATAAATTCGCCGTTGTATTTGCTGCAATTGGAATTACATTTGAAGAAGCTGATTTCTTTATCAAAGATTTTCAAAAATCAGGTTCGATTGAGCGTTCAGTTTTGTTTATGAATCTTGCTAACGACCCAGCAATTGAAAGAATTGCAACTCCTAGAATGGCCATTACTTGTGCTGAATATCTTGCATATGAATTAGGAATGCATGTTTTAGTTATTCTAACTGATATCACTAATTATGCAGAAGCATTACGTGAAGTATCCGCTGCAAGAAAAGAAGTTCCTGGACGAAGAGGTTACCCTGGATACATGTATACCGACTTAGCATCAATTTACGAGCGAGCTGGAAGAGTTAAAGGTGTTCAAGGTTCAATTACTCAAATCCCAATTCTAACAATGCCTGAAGATGATAAAACCCATCCGATACCGGATTTAACAGGATATATTACTGAGGGGCAAATAATTCTTTCAAGAGAATTATACTTAAAAGGTGTAACTCCACCAATTGATGTATTGCCATCTTTGAGTCGCTTGAAAGATAAAGGAATCGGAGTTGGTAAAACCCGTGAAGATCATGCGGAAACGATGAATCAATTATTCTCTGCATACGCTAGAGGTAAAGAGGCAAAAGAATTATCATCTATTCTTGGTGAAGCTGCCTTATCGGATGTTGATAAATTATATAGTCAATTTGCATCAACATTTGAAAAAGAATATGTATCACAAGGGTACAATACTAATCGAAATATTGAAGACACTCTTGATATTGGTTGGAAACTGTTAACTATATTACCTAGAACGGAATTAAAACGAATAAGTTTGGAAAAGATTGAAAAGTATCTTCCGAAAGGAGTATAGTTTATGGCACTTACGCAAGTTAATCCAACCAGAATGGAGTTGACACGTTTAAAAAGACAATTATCAACAGCAAAAAGAGGTCATAAATTACTTAAAGATAAACAGGATGAAATGATTCGTCAATTCATGATTATTATTAAACGAAACCGCGTTCTTCGATTGGAAATTGAAGAAGAATTGATTCGGATAATGAAAAGATTTCAAACAGCTCAAATTAAGATGAGTCATCAAGGGATTTTAGAAGCTTTGATGGTTCCATCAAAATTTGCGAAAATTGATATTAAATCAAGAAATATAATGAATATAAAGACTCCTGAAGTATCACTAATTGAAGACAGTCAAATTGACTTAACATATGGATTTGCTTTTACTCCTAGCGAACTAGATCAAGCAATTATTGCTTTTTCGCACTTGCTTCCAAAATTGATTGAATTAGCATCTCTTGAAAAATCAGGTGATATGTTAGCTAATGAGATTGAAAAAACGAGAAGAAGAGTAAATGCGATTGAATTTATCATGATTCCTGATATGACTGATTCTATCCATTATATTCAAATGAAATTGGACGATAATGAAAGAAGCAATATTATAAGGTTGATGAAATCAAAGGAAATAATCCTTGCGAAAACGAATAAGGGGAGCTAAATGAGCCCCCTTATTTTGTTGTTTAGAATTGGAAGAAAATCTTTTAAAAATCACTTGCAAATAATTATGAAATATGTTATTATATTATAGCAAATGTATGCGGGTATGGCGAAACTGGCAGACGCGCTAGACTTAGGCTCTAGTTCCTAGGAGTGCAGGTTCGACTCCTGTTACCCGCACCATTTTTTAATTTTTGAAGACTAATATCGTTAGGTAAAACTAGCGATTTTTTTATTTATAGGTATAAATCGTTGCTTGATTTTTGCTATAACAATAAATCGAAAGAAACAATAAAGTTATAATATAATTGTGATTTTTAATATTAAATGATATAATTTTTGTAAACAATCACTTAATGTGCAGGAGATATTAATATGAAAATCTTAAATATTTTAAAAAATATTCTATTTATAATTTTGATGATGATGGCAATGCCTTTATTTCTAGCTTTCTTTTTCATTGGTTTAATAGTAACTCCAATTGACTACATTATTTATAAAATAAAAAAATATGATACCTACAAAAATTATGAGATTTGGTTTAATAGAGGAATTGAACATAAAGCATTTCGGGAATTAAAAGATTATAAATTTTCATATGATGAAATAAACGGAAAAAAGTTTATTGTATTTAAAAACACTAAAATGAGTACTATTTTTAATATTCAAGGTAATATAAGGTCATCAGTCTTACATATTACAAAGCTTGATGAAAATAAATATCAGTTAAGAGTCATGGGTAAAGGTGGTGTCCAAGAGCTAGAATATTCGCATCCATTTAAAATTATTGACGATGAAATAAATGTCTTAAAAGAAAAATATAATTTAACTAAATATCAAGTCTTTTATGTTGGACGAAATAGTAAGTTAACAGGTTTAGATAATAAGTATATTATATGGTACAAACAGATGAAGTTTTTTATAAGCAATAAATAATTCAATTTAAACTTGAGTGAAATTTTGTTAACTCAAGTATTACTTGATTGAATATATGATTAGAAAATCATAAAATATAATCGTAAATATAAAAGGAGGTTAATTTTATGTTTAATATGATTTCAATTGGAAAAAAAATCGCTACCTTGCGAAAGCAAAAAAATTTAACACAAATGGAACTTGCTGATAAATTAGGAATTAGTTATCAAGCTGTAAGTAATTGGGAACGCGGGGATACAATGCCCGATATATCAAAATTATCAGAATTATCTGAAATCTTTGAGGTATCAATTGACGAACTTTTGGAAAATCACAAAGAATCAAAAATTGTTGATAGTCTTATTAATAAGAAAAAGGTCGAAGAAAAGATCACTGCGGATGATCTAGTTGACATATCGCCAATTTTAAAACCTGACCAAGTAAATGATTTATTTAAAAACGTTGATGAGGAGTTAAATGAAAAACAATTAGTTGCAATGGCTCCGTTTTTAGATACTAATACTCTTGATTCGATTGCAAGAGAATTAAATCAAAAACAAGGAATTTCACATCTTGAAGCCCTTGCTCCTTTTTTATCATCTGAGTGCTTAGATTATTTAGCAATTAACATTTGTAAAAACAAAGGAATTGAAAAAATGACATCTCTCGCTCCATTTTTATCGAAAGAAGGGTTGGATAAATGTATTTTATTTGGACTTGAAAATGGAAAGGTAGAAAATATTATATCTTTAGCTCCGTTTGCATCAACTGAGACATTAGACGAATGTGTTAATAAAACCTTAGAAAACGGAAACCTAAAGAACATTGTCGGATTGGCCCCGTTTGTATCTGAAAAAACATTAGGTAACATTGCAAAATCACATTATTTGAAAAATGGAATTAAAGAGATCATTCCTCTTGCCCCATTTTTATCAAATGAAACACTTAATGATATCGCAGAAACCGAGATGAAAAATGGAAATTTAAATACATTAATGCCACTTCTTCCATTTCTTGATTCTAACTTAATAAAAAACATTATAAAAGACAAATTTAATAAATAAAATGATAAATGAGCGTATAAAACAACGCTCTTTTATTTAAATATTTTGAAGTTCTTCATTATTTTATCGATATTCAATTATAACTTGAGTCAATAATAAGTAACTCAAGTAGGGCTTGATTTACTTTTACAGGGTTTAAACATAAAATATAACTGTAAACATTTAATAAAGGAGGAAAAATGTTTTATGTTTAATTCTTGTACTATTGGCAAACAAATTGCCATATTAAGAAAGGGAAAAAATTTATCCCAAATGGATCTTGCTGAAAAGCTTAACATCAGTTATCAAGTTTTAGAAAGTTGGGAACGAGGCCAATTGCTTCCTGATATTTTTAAATTAGATGAATTGTCTAAAGTTTTAGATGTATCAATTAGCGATATTGTTGAGAATGAAAGACTGGCTTCAACAATTGAAAAATTACTTAAAGACGGCTTTACTAATGTAAAGATTACTGCTGAAGAATTAGTTGAAGTTGCACCACTTTTAAAACCATTACAAATTAAAGATTTATTTCACAATGTAGAAGGTGAGTTTTCTCAAAAGATGCTTACTGCACTTGCCCCATTTTTAGATTCTGAAAATCTTGACAAGATTGTTCGTGAAGCAACTGACAATGGTGAATCAGTTGACTT
>OBJA01000613.1_pt1 | contig 29511 bp, 28 predicted proteins | sample 1519751 | NCBI WGS metagenome assembly OBJA01 (sample SAMEA3881238, study PRJEB22517) | soil metagenome | biome: lake sediment; feature: soda lake sediment; material: sediment, water from around vicinity | place: India | collected 2013-12-23 | depth 3 m
CACCGGTGGAGTGGTCGGGCACGCACCCTGTAGGAGCGGCGCGAGCCGCGAATATTCGCGGCTCGCGCCACTCCTACAGGGTGCGTTTTGCAATGATTGGGTGAAGGCTGGGTCGGCAATGCCACATGCCGGCGGTGTCTCCGGCAAATATCAAAATCAAGGTGTGAGGAGTTCAGTTTCAATGGGCAAGAACGTGGTGGTGATCGGCACCCAGTGGGGTGACGAGGGGAAGGGCAAGGTGGTGGATCTCCTGACCGAGGAGGCCGCGGCCGTGGTGCGTTTCCAGGGCGGGCACAATGCCGGCCATACCCTGGTCATCAACGGCGAAAAGACGGTGCTGCACCTGATTCCTTCCGGCATCCTGCGCGAGGGCGTGCAGTGCCTGATCGGCAACGGCGTGGTGCTGGCCCCCGATGCCCTGATGAAGGAGCTCGAGATGCTGGAGGCCCGTGGCGTGCCCGCCCGCGAGCGGCTCAAGCTCTCCGAGGCCTGCACCCTGATCCTGCCCTACCACGTGGCCCTGGACCATGCCCGCGAGCTGGCACGCGGCAAGAAGGCCATCGGCACCACCGGCCGCGGCATCGGTCCCGCCTACGAGGACAAGATCGCCCGGCGCGGCCTCAAGCTGGGCGAGATATTCCAGCGCGAGCGTCTGGCGGCGCGCCTCGGCGAGGTGATGGACTACCACAACTTCGCCCTGAAGCACTACTTCAAGACCGACGTGGTGGACTTCCAGCAGGTGCTGGACGAGACCCTGGCCATGGCCGATGTGCTGGAGCCCATGATCGCCGACATCCCCGAGCTGCTGTACCAGTACCGTCGTGACGGCCGCAACGTAATGTTCGAGGGCGCCCAGGGCGCTTTGCTGGACATCGACCACGGCACCTATCCCTTCGTGACCTCGTCGAACACCACCGCCGGCGGCGCCTGTACCGGCACCGGCGTGGGGCCGCGCGACCTGGACTACGTGCTGGGCATCACCAAGGCCTACACCACCCGCGTGGGCGCCGGCCCCTTCCCGACGGAACTGTACGACGGCGTCGAGTTGCAGGACGAGATCGGCGCCTACCTGGCGAAGAAGGGCCACGAGTTTGGTTCCACCACCGGGCGGCCACGCCGCTGCGGCTGGTTCGATGCCGTGGCCCTGCGCCGCGCCAACCAGATCAACAGCGTCACCGGCATGTGCATCACCAAGCTGGACGTGATGGATGGCATCGACACCATCCGCCTGTGCGTGGGCTACCGTTGCAACGGGGTGGAACGGGTGACGCCGCCGGTCGGCGCCGACGCCTTCGCCACCTGCGAGCCGATCTACGAGGACATGCCCGGCTGGAAGGAGTCCACCGTCGGGGTGAAGGACTACGATGCCCTGCCGGCCAATGCCAAGGCCTACCTCAAGCGCATCGAGGAAGTGGTGGAGACCCCCATCGACATCATCTCCACCGGCCCCGACCGGGCCGAGAGCATTATCCTGCGGCATCCCTTTGCATAAGGGTCGAGGGAATCGCGGGCATAAAAAAACGGGTGTGGAATCCACACCCGTTTTTGGAAATTGGTGCCGAGGAGAGGACTTGAACCTCCACGGGGTTACCCCCACTAGCACCTGAAGCTAGCGTGTCTACCAATTTCACCACCTCGGCATTTCCTGCTACCGGTTTGCACCGACGCCGGAAGCCGCGAACTTTACCTGCAGCGCTGGAGCTTGTCAATCCGCTGCCTATACTATTCAAACCGCCCGGTGAACGGGCCACAAGAGTCCACCATGGTACGTAAACGCAACAACAAGAAAGTCCCCGCCGTGCAGCAGGATCCGCTCGCCGAGCGCGAGGCCGCCAAGTACGAGAACCCCATTCCCAGCCGTGAATTCATCATGGACCTGCTGGCCGAACGGGGCAAGCTGATGCGCCGCGACGACATCGCCGAGGCATTGGGGCTGGAGGACGAGGACCAGCTGGAGGCCCTGCGTCGGCGCCTCAACGCCATGGAGCGCGACGGCCAGCTGATCCAGAACCGGCGCCAGGGCTACGGCCTGGTGGACAAGCTGGACCTGATCCGCGGCCGCGTCATCGCCCATCCCGACGGCTTCGGTTTCCTGGTGCCCGACGAGGGGGGCGACGACCTGTTCCTGTCCGGCCGCACCATGCGCGAGGTGCTGCACGGCGACCGCGCCGTGGCGCGGGTGGTGGGCCTGGATCGCCGTGGTCGCCGCGAGGGCGCCATCGTCGAGGTGTTGGAGCGCAACACCCACACGGTGGTGGGGCGCTACTCCCGGGAGCAGGGCGTGGGCCTGGTGATCCCCGACAACAAGCGCCTGCCCATCGAGGTGTCCATCCCCGACGAGTGGCGCCTGGAGGCCCAGCCCGGCCAGTTCGTCACCGTGCAACTGGTGGAGCAGCCGAGCCGCCGCCGCCCGCCGGTGGGCCGCATCACCGAGGTGATCGGCGACCACATGGCGCCGGGCATGGAGATCGACGTCGCCATCCGCAGCCACGAGCTGCCGCTGCACTGGCCGGACGCGGTGCAGGAGGAAATCAGGAAATACACCGACAAGGTGCCGGCTGCCGCCAAGCGTGACCGGCTGGATCTGCGTGACACGCCCCTGGTCACCATCGACGGCGCGGATTCCCGTGACTTCGACGATGCCGTGTACTGCGAGCGCAAGCCCAAGGGCTGGCGCCTGCTGGTGGCCATCGCCGACGTGTCCCACTACGTGAAACCGGGCTCGGCCCTGGACCAGGAGGCGCAGGTGCGCGGCAACTCGGTGTACTTCCCCGAGCGCGTCATCCCCATGCTGCCGGAGATCCTGTCCAACGGGCTCTGTTCCCTGAATCCCGAGGTCGACCGCCTGTGCATGGTGTGCGAGATGTACATCAACCAGGAGGGCAAGATCACCCGCTCCAGCTTCCACGAGGCGCTGATGCGCTCCCATGCGCGGCTCACCTATGACCAGGTGGCGGCCATGGTGGTGGACGAGCATACCGGAACGCGCCAGCAGTTCGCGCCCGTGGTGCCGCACCTGGAGGAGCTGTATCGCCTCTACCAGGTGCTGCGCAAGGTGCGTGAGCAGCGCGGTGCCATCGATTTCGAGACCACCGAGACGCGCATCGTGTTCGGCACCGAGCGCAAGATCGAACGTATCGTGCCGGTGGAGCGCAACGACGCCCACAAGATCATCGAGGAGTGCATGATCGCCGCCAACGTGGCCACGGCGCGCTTCCTCGGCCGCAACAAGATCCCCACCCTGTACCGGGTGCACGAGGGGCCGAAGCTGGAGAAGGTCGTCGCACTGCGGGAGTTCCTCGGCGAGCTGGGCCTGACCCTGCGCGGCGGCGAGAAACCGGTCGCCAAGGACTATGCCCGGCTGCTGGCCTCCATCGGCGACCGGCCCGATGCCCACCTGATCCAGACGGTGATGCTGCGTTCCCTGTCCCAGGCGCGCTACAGCCCGGACAATGTCGGCCACTTCGGCCTGGCCCACGAGGAGTACCTGCATTTCACCTCGCCCATCCGTCGCTACCCGGACCTGCTGGTGCACCGCGCCATCCGCCATGTGCTGCAGGGCAAGAAGAACAAGAACCTGGTGACCCGCGCCGTGCAGCGCGTCACCGGCACCAAGGCCAAGGGCTTTGCCTATACACACGCGAACATGGTGTCCCTGGGCGAGGGTTGTTCCGCCACCGAGCGGCGCGCCGACGAGGCCACCCGCGATGCCGTGGACTGGCTCAAGTGCGAGTACATGCTGGACAAGGTGGGCGAGGAATACCCGGGCGTGATCACCAGTGTGACCTCGTTCGGGATTTTCGTGGAATTATCGGATATCTTTGTCGAGGGCCTGGTCCATGTCACCTCGCTGAAGAACGACTACTACCATTTCGATCCGGCCCACCATCGCCTGCTCGGGGAACGGACCCGCAAGATGTACCGCCTGGGCGACCCCATCCGGGTGAAGGTGGCGCGGGTGGACCTCGACGAGCGCAAGATCGACTTCATGCTGGCCGAGGAGGAAAAGGGCGGGAAACCGGACAAGAGGCAGGGCAAGGCCGGGGACGCCGACCAGCAGCCCCGGGGCAAGAAGAAATCCACCAGACGCGGGCCACGTCGTGGCCGGGGAAAAAGAAAGGAAACCGCATCATGATGAAGAAAGTGCTGATTCTGGCCCTGGCTGCGGCCCTGGCCGGTTGTGCCGCCGATGACCCCAACCGCCGGGCCAAGACCGGGGCCGCCATCGGCGCCGTGGCCGGCGCCATCCTGGGGCACCAGATCCACGACGACCGGGGTCGCTACTGGGGCGCCGCGGCCGGCGCCCTGGCCGGTGCCGCCGTGGGCAACTACATGGATAACCAGCAGCGCGAGTTCGAGGCCGCCCTGGCCGAGGAGCAGCGTCGCCACGACCTGGAAATCCAGCGCATGGCGGACGAGAGCCTCAAGATCGACGTGTCCAGCGAGGTGTCCTTCGATTTCGGCAAGGCCGACCTCAAGCCGGCCTTCATCCCCACCCTCGACAAGGTGGGGGACCTGCTGCAGCGCTATGACCGCACCGTGGTGCACGTCATCGGCCACACCGACAACGTCGGTTCCGCGGAGTACAACCAGCGCCTGTCGGAACAGCGTGCCCAGAGCGTGGTGGACTACCTCACCAACCGGGGCATTGCCTGGCAGCGCCTGGTGGCCGAGGGGCGTGGTTTCCACGAGCCGCGGGCCAGCAACGACACAGCGGCCGGGCGCCAGCTCAACCGCCGGGTGGAGCTGCTGATCAAGCCGGTGGTGGAAGGCCAGGAACAGCGCGCCTACGAGCCGCGCTGAGCCGCGGACGGTGGCGGCGGGGGAGCGGGTGTTCGGGCTGCATGCCGTGCGCAGCCTGCTGGAGCGTGCGCCCGGGCGCGTGCGCCAGCTCTGGGTGCTGGACAGCCGCCAGGATGACAAGCTCCGGGAGCTGGTCGGACTGGCCGAGGCGGCGCACATCCCCGTTGCCCTGCGTGCGCGCCGTGAGCTCGACGAACTGGCCGGGCAGGGGCGCCACCAGGGGGTGCTGGCCGAGGTGGAGGAGCCGCCCGTCCTGACCGAGGCCGCCCTGCCGGACTTCCTGGCGGGGCTGGCGGAGCCCCCCTTCCTGCTCATCCTCGATGGCGTGCAGGATCCCCACAACCTGGGCGCCTGCCTGCGCAGCGCCGATGCCGCCGGGGTCCATGCGGTCATCGTGCCCCGCGACAAGTCCGTGGGCCTCACCCCGGTGGTGCGCAAGGTGGCCTGCGGGGCGGCGGAGACGGTGCCCCTGGTGACGGTCACCAACCTGGCCCGCACCCTGCGCGCCCTGCGCGAGGCCGGCATCTGGCTCTACGGGGCCGCCGGCGAGGCCGGCGAGTCCCTCTACCAGACCCGCCTCACGGGCCCCCTGGGGCTGATCCTGGGCGGGGAGGGCAAGGGCCTGCGGCGCCTCACCCGGGAGCACTGCGACGGCCTGTTCGCCATCCCCATGGCCGGTACCGTGGAGAGCCTCAACGTGTCCGTGGCCACCGGCATCGCCCTGTTCGAGGCCCGCCGCCAGCGCCTCCAGACAAGTGATTGAATTCCGGGTCCCGCTCCCGTAGAATGCCCCCCTTTCGGGCGGTTCCTGCCGCCCATCTCCTTGCCTCCGGCCCCGGGCCGGCGGCTGTTAAACCGTAGGGAGCTACAATGCGACATTACGAAATCGTGTTCCTGGTCCACCCGGACCAGAGTGAACAGGTGCCTGCCATGGTGGAACGTTACCGCGCCACCATCGAAGGGTCCGGAGGCAAGGTCCACCGTCTCGAAGACTGGGGCCGCCGCCAGCTGGCCTATCCCATCCAGAAAGTGGCCAAGGCCCACTACGTCCTCATGAACATCGAGTGCGACACCCCGACGCTGGAGGAGCTGACCAGCGCCTTCCGCTTCAATGATGCCGTGCTGCGCAACCTGGTGATCAACCGTAAGAGCGCGGACACCGAGGCATCGCCCCTGGCCAAGCGTGACGACAAGGACCAGGAGCGCGGCAGCCGTGACGATTCCGGTAGCGACAGCGACCGGGATGACAACGACGAGGACGATGCCGCCTAGCGGATGTCCCGCGCGGTGAGGGAGAACCAGCTGGTCCTGACCGGCACCGTCACCCGCAAGCCGGCCACCCGTACCAGTCCCGCCGGTATCCCCATCAGCCGCTTTGGCCTGGAGCACCAGTCCCGGCAGGTGGAAGCTGGTGGGGAGCGCTCGGTGCAGTGCTGGATCCGGGTGGTGGCCAGTGGCGCGGCGCTGCAGGACAGCGTCCGGCAGCTGGGCCAGGGCGACCGGGTGCGGATCACGGGCTTTCTCGCGCGGCGCAGTCATCGCGATCCCGAGGCACAGCTGGAGCTGCATGCCCAGCACATCGAACATTTGGATTGAATTGCAACACCACGACATAGAGGTGGATTACCATGGCCCGTTTTTTCCGTCGCCGTAAATTCTGTCGCTTCACCGCCGAAGGCGTGAAGGAAATCGACTACAAGGACATCGCGACGCTCAAGAACTACGTCAGCGAAACCGGCAAGATCGTGCCCAGCCGCATCACGGGCACCAAGGCCAAGTACCAGCGCCAGCTGTCGACCGCCATCAAGCGGGCACGCTACCTGGCACTGCTGCCCTACACCGATTCCCACTGAGGGTTTCGGGACCCCGGGCCGTGCGCGGCGCCGGGGTCCAGGCAGGCGGTCTGTCCGGTCCTGACCGGCCGGGCGGATCGGTGAACCATGCGCGCATTTGCAAACTTCATAATGGCCGGGCGCCTGCAGGCCATGCTGGTCGCGGCGAGCAGCGCGGTACTCAGCCTGCTGCTGCCGCCCGTCACCGCGGTGCTGGCCTATGTGGGCGCCGGGGCCCTGATGCTGGTGACCCTGCGCCTGGGGCCCGCGGAAGGCGCCCGGGTCATGGCGGGGGCGCTGCTGGCCACGGGGCTGTTCGGCTGGCTGGCCCTGGGCCAGCCGGTACCGGTGGTGATCGCCACCCTGATCCTGTGGTTCCCGGCCTGGGTGCTGGCCACGGCGTTGCGTGGCAGCCAGTCCCTGACCTGGACCCTGCAGCTGGCCACCGCCATGGCCCTGCTGGGGGTATTGCTGGCCCACCTGCTGGTGGGCGACCTGGCCGCACGCTGGGCCGAGGTGCTGCAGCCCCTGGGTGAGATGGCCGCGCAGCAGGCGGAGTTGAATCCGGAGGAGGTCCGGCAGCTGCTCGACCAGGTCTCCGGGATGATGACCGGCGCCGTGGCCGCCACCCTGCTGTTGGGCCTGCTGTTGAGCCTGGCCCTGGCGCGCGGCTGGCAGGCGTTGCTGTACAACCCGGGCGGTTTCCGCCAGGAGTTCCATGCCCTGGCGCTGCCGGGCTGGATGGGGGCCGTGGCCCTGGGCTGCCTGCTGGGGGCGCGCTTCGTGGCGGGCACGCTCGGGGCGCTGCTGCTGCAGGTCGGGCTGGTGGCCCTGGTGCCCTTCCTGTTCGTGGGCCTGGCGGTGCTGCACGCTACGGCCGCCCGCCTGGGTCTGAAGCCGGCCTGGCTGGTGGCGCTGTACGTGCTGTTGCTGATCCTGCCCCAGGCCCTGGTGCTGGTGGTGGTGTTGGGCGTATTGGATGGCTGGTTCCGGTTCCGGAGAAAGGCTTCGGGAACCGGCGCCGCATGATGTTGAACCGGCCGGGCCTGCCCGGCGTATCGTGAGACCCGGCCGAGCCGGGGCAATGGGGTAATGACGATGGAAGTGATTCTGCTCGAAAAAGTGGACAACCTGGGTGGCCTGGGTGACAAGGTGAACGTGCGGCCGGGCTATGGCCGTAATTTCCTGATTCCCTCCGGCAAGGCGACCGCGGCGACCGCGGCGAACATCGAGGCCTTCGAGGCGCGCCGTGCCGAGCTGGAAAAGGCCGCCGCCGAGACCCTGGCCGCCGCCGAGGCGCGCCGTGAGAAGCTCGATGGCATCAGCGTCACCATCGCCTCCAAGGCCGGTGACGAAGGCAAGCTGTTCGGTTCCGTGGGCACCAGCGACATCGCCCATGCCATCAGCGATGCCGGCGTGCCCGTGGAGCGCAGCGAGATCCGCATGCCCGAGGGCGTGTTCCGCATGGTGGGTGAGTACGAGGTCCATGTGCACCTGCACAGCGACGTCAACGCCACCGTCAAGGTGGTGGTGACCGCCGAGTAGGTCCCGGCTGTCGTCGTCGACGGCCTGCGGCCGTTCGCGGCCAAGGCCGCTCCTGCAGTCGTCAGGTCACGCACCCGTAGGAGCGGGCTCTGCCCGCGAACGGCGGTGGCGGGGCAGCTTGCACAGCCTTCGCGGCCAAGGCCGTGTACCCGCAGCCGCCAGGTCATGCATCCGTAGGAGCGGGCTCTGCCCGCGAATGGCGGTGGCGGGGCAGGATACCAGGCTGAATGGCGCGGCCGAGATGGATGATCGTATCGGCCTGTCAAGTCTTGATGCCGGGGTCAAGTGCTTAGTATGCTCCCGGCATACCAACTCCAAGGGCGCTCCCGCGCCGGACTCATGGGAGTCTTCATGCCGGAATCCTTGCAGGCCGCCGCGACGCTCGATCTCAATACCGAGGCGCTGAAGGTACCACCCCATTCCATCCAGGCGGAGCAGTCGGTACTGGGCGGCCTGATGCTGGAGAACAGTGCCTGGGACGAGGTGGCCGACCGCCTCTCGGAACAGGATTTCTACCGGCGCGACCACCGGCTCATCTTCGAAGCCATCCGCACCCTGGTGGACCAGGGCAGCCCCTACGATGTCATCACCCTGTCCGAGTGGCTGGGCAAGCAGGATGCCCTGGAGACCGCGGGTGGTCTGGCCTACCTCGGCACCCTGGCCAAGAACACCCCCAGTGCCGCCAATATCCGTGCCTATGCCGAGATCGTGCGCGAGTACTCGGTGCTGCGCCAGCTCATTGGCGTCGGTACCAGCATCGCCAACGCGGGCTATTTTCCCGAGGGACGCGCGGCCAAGGAACTGGTCGACTACGCCGAGCAGCAGGTGTTCCAGATCGCCGAGCAGGGCAGTCACAGCCGCAGCGGCTTCGTGCGCATCAAGGACCTGCTGTCCGCCGCGGTGGACAAGATCGACGAACTGTTCCACCGCGACAACCCCATCACCGGCGTGCCCACCGGCTTCAACGATTTCGACGAGATGACCGCGGGCCTGCAGAACTCGGACCTGGTCATCGTTGCCGGCCGGCCCTCCATGGGCAAGACCACCTACGCCATGAACATCGCGGAGAACGCGGCCATCCGCGAGAAGATCCCCACCGCGGTGTTCAGCATGGAAATGCCGGGGGAGCAGCTGGCCATGCGCCTGATGTCCTCCCTGGGTCACATCGACCAGCACAAGGTGCGCACCGGCAAACTGGAGGACGACGACTGGCCGCGGTTGACCTCGGCGGTGAGCATCCTCGCCGAGGCGCCGCTGTTCATCGACGACACCCCGGCGCTGAGCCCCACGGAGCTGCGCGCCCGGGCACGACGCCTGAAACGCGAGCACGGCCTGGGCCTGATCGTGGTGGATTACCTGCAGCTGATGCAGACGGGGCGCGGCGGGGCCGAGAACCGCACCAACGAGATCTCGGAAATCTCCCGTGGCCTCAAGGCCTTGGCGAAGGAACTTCATGTGCCGGTGATCGCCCTGTCGCAGCTCAATCGCGGCCTCGAGCAACGCCCCAACAAGCGGCCGGTGATGTCCGACCTGCGCGAGTCCGGCGCCATCGAGCAGGATGCCGACGTCATCGTGTTCATCTACCGCGACGAGGTCTACAACCCCGACAGCCCGGACAAGGGCACGGCGGAGATCATCATCGGCAAGCAGCGTAACGGCCCCATCGGCTCGGTGCGCCTGACCTTCCTCGGCCAGTACACCCGCTTCGAGAACTTCGTGCCCGAGATCTACAGCGATGAGGGCTATCCATGACCCGTCCCGTGCGGGCGCGCATCGATCTCCGCGCCCTGCGGCACAATCTCCACCAGGTTCGCAGCGCGGCTCCCCGCAGCAAGGTCATGGCCGTGGTCAAGGCCAACGGCTATGGCCACGGCCTGCTGGAGGTGGCCGCGGCCCTGCAGGATGCCGATGGCTTTGCCGTGGCGCGGGTGGAGGAGGGACGCGCCCTGCGCGAGGCCGGTATCCGTGTCCCCGTGCTGCTGCTGGAGGGGTTCCTGGATGCGGTGGAACTCGAGGAGGCCGATTGCCGCCGGCTGGAGGTGGTGTTGCACAGCGAACACCAGCTGGCCCTGCTCGAGGGGGCCTGCCTCGAGCATCCCCTGCGGGTATGGGTCAAGCTGGACACGGGCATGCACCGCCTCGGCTTCGCCCCGGAAGAGCTCGACGGGGTCGTCCGCCGCCTGCAGGCCCTGCCCTTCGTGCGCCAGCCGCTGGCCTATTTGTCGCACCTCGCCTGCGCCGACGAGTGCGACAATCCCGCCAGCGAGCAGCAGCGCCGGCTCTTCGAAACGACCCTGGGCGATCGACCCGGCGAGCGATCCCTGGCCAATTCCGCCGGCATCCTCGGCTGGCCCGCCACCGCCTACGACTGGGTGCGGCCCGGCATCATGCTCTACGGCGTGTCCCCCTTCGTCGACGCCACGGGACCGGAGCTTGGCCTGCAGGCGGCGATGACCCTGGAGACCTGCCTCCTCACCGTGCGGCAACTGCGCCGCGGCGATGCCATCGGCTATGGCGGCGGCTGGGTCTGTCCCGAGGACATGCGCGTGGGCGTGGCCGCCATCGGCTATGGCGACGGCTATCCCCGCCATGCCGCCAGTGGCACGCCGGTGCTGGTGGAGGGCCGGCGCGTGCCGCTGGTGGGGCGGGTGTCCATGGACATGATCACCCTGGACCTGCGTGGCCACGACGGGGTACAGGCGGGGGACCGCGTGGTGCTCTGGGGCGAGGGCCTGCCGGTGGAGGAGGTGGCGGCCGCCGCCGACAGCATCGGCTATGAACTGCTCACCGGTATCACCGGGCGGGTGCAGCTGGAGTACGATTGAACCGATTGATGGCCACGGAAGCACACGGAATGTCACGGAAGGAATCCATAATGGGCTACACAGGTATGAGCGGCACGCACGTAGGAGCGGCGCAAGCCGCGATGAGGTGGGTGAGGCCTCCAACTCCATCGCGGCTTGCGCCGCTCCTACGACACCAGCCCTCCCATTCATCCTGATCTGAATCGAATCATGGCCAAGGCAAAGATCCTCTATACCTGCAACGAGTGCGGCGCGCAGAGCCCCAAGTGGAGCGGCCAGTGTGGCGACTGCGGGGCCTGGAACAGCCTGGTGGAGACCGCCGCGGTGGCGCCCGCTGCCGGCAAGACGGCGCGCTTCGTCAGCTATGCCGGCGAGCAGGCCGGGCAGGTGCAGGAGCTGTCGCAGGTCCGGCCCGGCGCCGAGCAGCGCACCCCGGTGGGCTTCGGCGAGCTGGACCGGGTGCTGGGCGGCGGCCTGGTGGCCGGCTCGGTGATCCTCATCGGCGGCGATCCCGGCATCGGCAAGTCCACCCTGCTGCTGCAGGCCCTGGCGGCCTTCGCGCAACAGCTGTCCACCCTCTATGTCACCGGCGAGGAATCCCCCGAGCAGGTATCCCTGCGCGCGCGGCGCCTGGGCCTGTCCGGTGACGGCGTGCGCCTGCTGGCGGAGACCTCGGTGGAACGCATGCTGGAGGTCGCCCAGCGCGAGCGCCCCCAGGTGATGGTGGTGGATTCCATCCAGACCGCCTACACGGAGACCTTGCAATCGGCGCCCGGCTCCGTGGCCCAGGTGCGCGAGAGTGCGGCCCAGCTGGTGCGCTATGCCAAGCAGACCGGCACGGCCCTGTTCCTGGTGGGCCATGTCACCAAGGAGGGCACCCTGGCGGGCCCGCGCGTGCTGGAACATATGGTGGACACGGTGCTGTATTTCGAGGGCGACGCCGGCGGCCGCTACCGGGTGGTGCGCGCCATCAAGAACCGCTTCGGCGCGGTGAACGAACTGGGCGTGTTCGCCATGACCGATCGCGGCCTGAAGGAGGTCAGCAATCCTTCCGCGATCTTCCTGTCACGTCACGAGGAGCCGGTGCCCGGCAGCGTCATCATGGTCACCATGGAGGGTACACGCCCGCTGCTGGTGGAGGTGCAGGCGCTGGTGGACCACAGCCAGCTGGCCAACCCGCGGCGCGTGACCCTGGGCCTGGAGCAGAACCGCCTGTCCATGCTGCTGGCGGTACAGCACCGCCACGGCGGCATCGCCATGGGCGACCAGGACGTGTTCGTGAACCTGGTGGGCGGGGTGCGTGTCAGCGAGACGGCGGCGGACCTGGCGGTGTTGCTGGCGGTGTTGTCCAGTTTCCGCAACCGGCCCCTGGCCACCGACCTCATCGCCTTCGGCGAGGTGGGGCTGGCGGGGGAGGTACGGCCGGTGCCCAACGGCCAGGACCGGCTGCGCGAGGCCGCCAAGCACGGCTTCCGGCGCGCCATCGTGCCCGCGGCCAACGCCCCCAAGGGCGGCCGCATCGACGACCTGGAGGTGGTGGCGGCGCGTCGCCTGGCCGATGTAATGGATCTGATTTGATAGGATCTGCCGTCGTGTCGGCGGATGCGGGGATCCGGATCATGGGCGCGTCTGATGGACTTGTCATGCCGGCGCATGCCGGCATCCATGTGGTTCCATGCCCATGGGTTCCGGCATGCGCTGGAACGACGGAGTACCCTGAACAGGCTCACCCCAGCGCCGACAACTCCCGTTCCACCAGTTCCGGATCGCCGAGGTTCAGTTCCACCAGTCGGCGCAGGTGGGTGATGCTGTCCACGTCGATGTCATGGCAGCGGAAGCCGATCCATTGCGCATCGGCATGGGCCACCTCGACATCCATGTGGATGCTGATCTCTTCGTTGAGGTGGGCATCCAGGCGGTACAGTTGCGCATCTTCCGGTTCCCAGCCCTGCGGTCGTTCGATGAGTGCGCCATGCAGGGAGATGTCCGAGAGCCGGGTCTCCCACTGTTGCCCTCCACCCTGGAGGGTGGCGGGTACCTCGAAATGGATGCGGCTGAAATCCCGCTGTTCGCCCGGCCCCTTCTCGACACCCGGCACCGAGGCCTCCGGCTGCGCCTCCTCTACGAAAAACTGCAATTCCAGGGTGCCGATGCGCACCCGGTCGCCGTTGTGCAGGGGCATGGTCTCCTCGCCCAGGGGCTGGTCATTGACCCTCGGCGGCTGGTCACCTTCCAGGTGCGACAGGTAATAGCCACTGTCGCGCCGTACGATCACGGCCACCGCCACGTGGCTCTTGCCGACCCGGGTCATGGCCTTGTCGAGACGGATGGTGCGGCCGAGGTGGCTGCCATTGAGGATCTGCAGCCAGCCGATGGCGGGTTGACGCATGACGTGTTCGGCCTGGCCCACGAAGGTGCCGCCGGCCTCCAGGCTGAAGGTCAGGGTGTGCTTGCCCACCTGGATGACATCGCCATCATTGAGCTCATGGGCCGCGGCGCTCACGCCATTGACACTGACCTCGTGCTGGTCGCCCAGGGCCGTCAACTGGTAATGCGTACCCTGTCTCTGAATGCGGGCATGCTCCGGTTTCACGGCCAGGCTGTCGATGTGGATGGTGCATTCCGGCGCGCGGCCGATGATGGCCTCGTCCCCGGCCAGTGGGTAGATCTTCAGCTTCTTGTCTTTGAATGACAGCGTGAGTTTCGCCATCCCGTTGGTTTCCTTACGCTGGGGCTCGCGCCCGATTATAGTTCCAGCTCACCGGTCCACAAATCGGCGGTGCCGATCTGTGCGTTGCATCACATCCAGTCGCGGGTAGCGGCCGGGCTCCATGACCGGTTGTCGGCCGTTGTCTCAGGAAGTTGATTCCCGGGGGTGGAGTTTCAGGGCCAGGGAATTGATGCAGTAGCGCAGGCCGGTGGGGGGTGGGCCATCTTCGAAGACATGGCCCAGGTGGGCGTCGCACCGGCGGCAGAGCACTTCCACCCGGCGCATGCCGTGGCGGTTGTCCTCGCGGCGGGCGATGGCGCTGTCGTTGGCCGGCTGCCAGAAACTGGGCCAGCCGCTGCCGGAGTCATATTTGTGCTCCGAGGAGAACAGCTCTGCGCCGCAGCAGACGCAGTGGTAGTCGCCGGGGATCTTGCTGTCATGGTAGGCGCCGCTGAAGGGTGGTTCGGTGCCCTGTCGGCGCGTGATCTGGAACTGGTCCTCGTCCAGCAGGGCGCGCCATTCCTCCGGGGTTTTCTCCACGTGATCGCTCATGCTCCGTCCTCCTTGCCCGCGGCCGTGCGGTGCTTGACCGGCTGCAGGCGCACGGTCTTCACCAGGTTGTCCTTGATCTGCACGATCTCCACCGGGTAGCCGGCCAGCAGCAGGCTGGTGCCGGGCTCGGGGATATCCTCCATGTGTTCCAGGATCAGCCCGTTGAGGGTCTTGGGGCCCTTGGTGGGCAGGTCGATGCGCAGGGCACGGTTGAGGTCGCGCACCGTCGCGGTGCCATCCACCAGGTAACTGCCGTCCTCCTGGGGCGTGTAGTCCTTGATGCTCTCGATGGGGTCGGTGGTGAATTCGCCCACGATCTCCTCGAGGATGTCCTCCAGGGTGACCAGGCCCTGGAGGTCGCCGTATTCGTTCACCACCAGGCCCACGCGCTGGCGGGTGGCCTGGAAGTTGCGCAGCTGCTGGTTGAGAGAGGTGTTCTCGGGCACGAACAGGGGTTCGCGCACCAGGCTGAGCAGCTTTTCCTCGTCCAGCTCACCCTTGCGCAGGGCGGGTAGGAGATCGCGCAGGTGGGCGAAGCCGATCACCTCGTCGATGCTGTCGCGGTATACCGGCAGGCGCGTGTACTGCAGCGCCATGATCTGCTGCTCGATGTCGCTCCATTCGTCGTTGAGGTCGATGCCCAGCACCTCGTTGCGGGGGATCATGATGTCTTCTACCGTGACCTGTTCCAGGTCGAGCAGGTTGAGCAGCATCTTCTGGTGGCGCTTGGGGATCATGGCGCCGGCCTCCAGCAGCACGGTACGCAGTTCCTCGCGGCTCAGGGCCTGGCTGCCGCTGCCCTCCCGTTCCACACCGAGCAGCCGCAGCAGCCGGTTGGCGATCAGGTTCACGCCCCATACGAGCGGCCACATGACGGGTTGCAACGGGGTGTAGATGTGGGCGGCGGGGAAGGCGATGCGTTCCGGGTGGAGGGCGGCCAGGGTCTTGGGCGTGACCTCGGCGAACAGCAGGATGGCCAGGGTGAGCAGCAGGGTCGCCACCCACAGGCCGCCTTCGCCCAGCTGGCGCAGGGCGATCAGGGTGGCGATCTGGGTTGCGAGGATGTTCACCAGGTTGTTGCCCACCAGGATCATGCCGATCAGCCGGTCCGGGCGATCGAGCAGGGCCTGGGCGCGCATGGCCCCCCGGTGCTTGCCGCGCACCAGGTGGCGCAGCCGGTAGCGATTCAGGGTCATGAGCCCGGTTTCGGAACCGGAGAAGAAGGCGGACATGAACAGCAGCAGGACCAGTGCGCCGTAGAGTACGCTTAAGGGGATGGCGTCCAAGCGGGGAGAGCCTCATCGATGGCCATGGGGCCCCATTGTACGGAAGCGGGTTTTGAATACCAAAACCGGTTGGCGGCGGGACTCAGATCCTGCCCAGCAGCAATTCCAGCACCAGCTTGCTGCCGAAATAGGCCAGCATCAGGAATGCGAAGCCGCTCAGGGTCCAGCGGATGGCCTTGCGGCCGCGCCAGCCATGGCGCCGGCGGCCCAGCAGCAGGCCGGCGAACACCGCCCAGGCCACCAGGGACAGCACCGTCTTGTGGATCAGGTGCTGGGCGAAAATATCCTCCAGAAACAGTACCCCTGTGAACAGGGACAGGCTCAAGAGAATGAAACCGGTGCCGATCATCTGGAACAGCAGGGTCTCCATGGTCTGCAGCGGTGGCAGCGCGCGCACGAAACCGCCCGGGCGGTGGTTGTGCAGCTGGTGGTTCTGGATGGCCAGCAGCAGGGCCTGGAAGGCCGCCAGCCCGAGGACACTGTAGGCCAGCACCGAGAGCAGGATGTGGGCCTCGATCTGCCAGGAAAGGCTTTTTTCCACAATGGGTTGTGGTTGATGGCTCAGGGTGAGCACGAGGCTGGCGGCGGCGATGGGCAGCAGCGCGATGCCGAGGTTTTCCACCGGCTTGCGCAGGGCGGTCAGGAGCAGCAGGCCGGCGGTGAGCAGGGCGACCAGGGACGAGGCGTTGAAGAAGCCGAGGTTGAGGCCTTCGCCGCCCAGCAGGCTGGGCAGCAGCACCCCGGCATGGAGTGCCACGGCCACGAAGCCGATCGCCAGCACCCCGCCACGGGGCCAGTGGGCGGTGGGGCCGAACCCGGCGAGGCGTGTGGCGAGGATGGCGCTGGCCGCCAGGTAGAGCACGATGGCCAGGTTTGCGATCAACTGAGCATGCATGCCAGGGGATTGAATTGGGTCAGGCCAGGGAAAGCGCATGATGGCATATCGGCCGGGCACATAGAAGGGCCTCGCCAGGGGCGTCGGGATTATCCCGAGCGCAGACAGGCAGCTACCGGGGCGCAGCCCCGGTATCCACACACTGGAACGGAATGGACATACGGATTCTGGGATGCAGCGGCGGGATCGGCGTGGGGCTGGCCACCACCTCCATGGCGATCGACGATGACATCCTCATCGACGGAGGGACGGGGCTGGGTGAGCTCAGCCTGGAGGAGATGGCCGCCGTGCGTCACATCTTCCTCACCCATTCCCACCTGGATCACATCGCCGGCCTGCCCATGCTGGTGGATTCCATCTTCGAGCGCATCCGCACCCCCATCGTGGTGCACGCCCGTCCCGAGACCCTGGCGGCCCTGCGCGAGCATATCTTCAACTGGGTGATCTGGCCCGACTTCAGCCAGCTGCCCAATGCCGAGTGCCCGGTGCTGCGCTTCGAGGAGATCCACCCCGGCCAGATCGTCGAGCTGGATGGGCGCCGCATCGAGGCCATCGCGGTCAATCACGTCGTGCCCTGCATCGGCTATCGCATCGAGGCCGATGGCAAGGCCTTTGCCTTCAGCGCCGACACCACGACCACGGACCATTTCTGGGAGGTGTTGAACGGTTACGAGCGGCTGGACCTGCTGGTGGCCGAATGCGCCTTCCCCAACCGCGAACTCGCCTTGTCGCGCATGGCCTACCATTACTGCCCCCAGCTGCTGGCGGCGGACCTGGCCAAGCTGCGCCACCACCCCCGGATCTACCTCAGCCACCCCAAGCCCGGCATGGAGCAGGAGATCCTCGACGAATGCAAGGCCCTGATCCAGGGCCGTGACCTGCGCCTGCTGTCCGGTGGGTGCCGCTTCACGCTATAATCCCCAGCCCCGGGCGCCCGGTGCGCCCGTCTCCCGACAGTCAGCTGGATTCACCATGTTCGAAAACCTCTCGGAACGGCTGGGCCGCACCCTCAAGAACCTGCGCGGGCAGGGGCGGCTGAGCGAGGACAACATCAAGGACACCCTGCGCGAGGTGCGCATGGCGTTGCTGGAGGCCGATGTGGCCCTGCCGGTGGTGAAGGAATTCATCGAGCGGGTACGCGCGCGCGCCGTGGGCCAGGAGGTGTTGCAAAGCCTGACGCCCGGCCAGGCCCTGGTCAAGGTGGTGCACGATGAGCTGGTGCACATCATGGGCGATGCCAACGACGAGCTGCACCTCAACGTGCAGCCGCCGGCGGTGGTGCTCATGGCCGGCCTGCAGGGCTCGGGCAAGACCACCAGCACGGCGAAACTGGCGCGCTGGTTGCGGGAACGACGCAAGAAGTCGGTCATGGTCACCAGCTGCGACGTATATCGCCCGGCCGCCATCGAACAGCTGCGCACCCTGGCGGGCGAGGTGGAGGTGGCCTTCTTCCCCAGCCAGTCCGACCAGGACCCGGTGGCCATCGCCGCGGCGGCGCTGGAGGCCGCCCGCAAGCAGCATATGGACGTGCTCATCGTCGACACCGCCGGGCGCCTGCACATCGATGCCGACATGATGGCCGAGATCCAGCGTCTGCATGTGGCGGTGAACCCGGTGGAGACCCTGTTCGTCGTGGACAGCATGACCGGCCAGGATGCCGCCAACACGGCGCGCGCCTTCCACGAGTCCCTGCCGCTCACCGGCGTGGTGCTGACCAAGACCGATGGCGACGCCCGCGGCGGTGCCGCCCTGTCCATCCGCTCCATCACCGGTAAACCCATCAAGTTCCTGGGCGTGGGAGAGAAGAGTGCGGCCCTGGAACCCTTTCATCCCGACCGCGTGGCCTCGCGCATTCTCGGCATGGGGGATGTGCTCAGCCTGGTCGAGGAGGCGCACCAGAAGGTCGACCAGGACAAGGCCGCCAGGCTGGCGAAGAAGCTGCAGAAGGGCAAGGGCTTCGACCTGGAGGATTTTCGCGACCAGCTGCAGCAGATGCTGAGCATGGGCGGCATGAGCAGCCTGCTGGACAAGCTGCCCGGCGTCGCCAGCCTGCCCAAGGGGGTCAAGGATCAGGCCAACGACCGGGATCTGTACCGCATGGTGGCGGTCATCAATTCCATGACCCCGCAGGAGCGGCGCCACCCCGACATCATCAAGGCCTCGCGGCGCAAGCGTATTGCCGCCGGTTCCGGTACCCAGGTGCAGGATGTGAACAAGCTGCTCAAGCAGTTCACCCAGATGCAGAAGATGATGAAGAAGATGTCCAAGGGCGGCATGGCGAAGATGATGCGCGGCCTGAAGGGGCGGATGCCCACGGGCATGCCCTTCTGAAATAAAAACGGCAGCCCTGGGGCTGCCGTGTAACGTGTGCTGCAATGCGTGATGTTGTTGTTCTGTCTACCTGCAGCACTTGACCCGTGACTCTGTGCAAGGCGACGTGGTCAGTTCTCCTCCAGTCCTGTTGTTATTCTTTGGCGCCTGTACCGGTGCCTGCCCGTACTAGAGCAAGTGCCGTGCCAGTTACATCAATCCATTGTTTTGACACCGGTAATCCAGCAAGTACTGGTGCAGGCCTGAGCTTCGGGCCGCCTCTTTGTAAGAAATTCCGTCGATCTGCGCAGGACGGCCCTTCGTAGCCGTTTTTAAAAAATCCCGTAAAAACAGATGGATAAAATTTCAGACCGATAAAAATCAAGGAAATATTTTCCATGTCAGGAATTTCGACAACTGTCGCCGGAAACGATGGGCGCCTGGCCCGTGACGGGAGCGCCGGGAAAGTACACAACAAGCCCGCGACAAGGCTTCCCTTTTCCCCGTTTTCCAGTAGAATGCGCCGTTTACCCGCGGCCCGTTTCCGGGCCGGTGTGTTGTGGATTTTTGCATAGAGGAAAGAATTCCATGGTGACCATTCGATTGACTCGGGGCGGCGCCAAGAAGCGGCCCTTTTACCATCTGGTGGTGACCGACAGCCGTAACCGCCGCGATGGCCGCTACATCGAGCGCATTGGCTTCTTCAACCCCGTCGCCACCGGCCAGGAAGAGCGGCTGCGCGTGGACGTGGAACGCGCCGAATTCTGGATCGGCAAGGGTGCGCAGACTTCCGAGCGTGTTGCCAGCCTGCTGAAGGAAAGCAAGCAGGCCGCTTGACGGAGGCTGGCCTGGCCGGCACCCCGGTTCCGTGCCGTTCCCGGCGTTCATGGCGACACAGGCAGACAAGGCGGAAGCCCCGGATACCCTCGTAACGGTGGGGCGCGTCTCCGGGGTATATGGCGTGAAGGGCTGGTTGCGGATCTACTCCTACACGGAGCCCCGCGACAACATCCTGCAGTACAACCCCTGGCAGCTGCGGCTGCCCGACGGCTGGCGCTCCGTGGAGCTGCTGGCCGGTCGGTCCCACGGCAAGGGCGTGATTGCGCAGCTCGCCGGCTGCGAGGACCGCGACCAGGCCGCCCGCTGGGTGGATGCGGAGATCGCGGTACGGCGCGCGCAGCTGCCGGCCACGCCGGAAGGTGAATACTACTGGCGCGACCTCATCGGCCTGCGTGTGGTCAATACCGAGGGCGAGGCCCTGGGTGTGGTGGATCACCTGCTGGAAACGGGCGCGCATGATGTGCTGGTGGTCCGGGGCGAGCGTGAACGCCTCATCCCCTATGCGCTGGGGGAGGTGGTCACCGCGGTGGACCTGGAGGCCGGCGAGCTGCAGGTGGACTGGGATGCGGATTTCTAGCTGAACATGCGCATCGATGTCGTCACGCTGTTTCCGGAGCTGGTGCGGGCGCTGACGGAACACGGAATCCCGCGCCGGGCCGCCGAACGGGGCCTGCTGCAGCTGGAGACCTGGAATCCGCGCGATTTCACCCACGACCGGCACCGTACCGTGGATGACCGGCCCTACGGTGGCGGCCCCGGCATGGTGATGCGGGTGGAGCCGCTGCAGGCGGCCATCCGGGCGGCACGCCAGGCCGACGTGGCGGCGCCGGTGATCTACCTCTCACCCCAGGGCCGGTGTCTCGACCAGGCCGGGGTGCGGGAACTGGCGGCACGGCCGCGGTTGATCCTGGTCGCCGGTCGCTACGAGGGCGTCGACGAGCGGCTCATCGAGGCCGAGGTCGACGAGGAATGGTCCATCGGCGACTATGTGCTGAGCGGCGGCGAGCTGGCGGCCATGGTGCTGGCGGACGCGGTGACCCGGCTCCTGCCCGGCGCGCTGGGTGATGCGGATTCCGCGGACCAGGACTCCTTCATGGAGGGGCTGCTGGATTATCCGCACTATACCCGGCCGGAAGAGGTCGATGGCCGGCGGGTGCCGGAGGTGCTGCTCGGCGGCAACCATGCCGATATCGAGCGTTGGCGGCGCCAGCAGGCCCTGGGCCGCACCTGGGAGCGGCGCCCGGACCTGCTGGAACGGCTGGAGCTGGACGAGGAACAACAGGCGCTGCTGGCGGAATACAGGCACCAGCGGTCGCGGTGAAGGGCCCGGGCGTTCGGGCCAGGCGTTGGCGAAGTTAATTTACAATCTGGATTTACCGTTGTGGGGATCGAACCATGAGCAACATCATCAAAGAACTGGAACAGGAACAGCTGAAGAAGGACGTGCCGGATTTCGGTCCCGGCGACACCGTGGTCGTGCAGGTGAAGGTGGTGGAAGGCAACCGTGAGCGTCTGCAGGCCTTCGAAGGCGTGGTCATCGCCAAGCGCAACCGCGGCATCAACTCCGCCTTCACAGTGCGCAAGATCTCCCACGGCGAAGGGGTGGAACGTGTGTTCCAGACCCACAGCCCGGTGGTACAGGACATCCAGGTGAAGCGCCGTGGCGATGTGCGCCGCGCCAAGCTCTACTACCTGCGCGACCTGTCCGGCAAGGCCGCCCGCATCAAGGAAAAGATCTAACCGCCCTGCGTCCCGCGCAGCGGGGCCGGCGTGTCGCAAGGGGTTCCCCGGCAACGGGGAGCCCCTTTTGCGTTTCGGGAGGGCAACGGGCAGCGCACGGCTGCTACAATGCCCGCTGCGATTTCCCGGGAGATCCCCCTTGCGACTGCCCATCACCCTGTCCCTGCCGTCCACCCTGTCCATCGTGCTGCTGTGCGGCCTGCTGCTGGTCCGGCCGGCCGCGGCGGGCGAGGTGGAGCTGACCCTGCCGGAACTGGCCATGCTGGCGCGGGCCGGCGCCCCGCAACTGGCCTTGCGCCATCTCGATGCCCAGCAGCCCGCCTACGGGGACGACCCCGTTGCCTGGATGAGCCTGGAGCGGGAGCGGGTGTACCTGCTGCGTACCCTGGGGGATGTGGCGGCCGTGATCGAACGGCTCGCGGCCTTGCCGGACGGCCTGTCCGAGGATTTCCGCCGCTGGGCCCACACCGAGTGGGCGGCCGCCCTGCTGGAACAGCAGCGCCCCGCCGAGGCGCTGGCGGTGGTGCGCGACCTGCTCTGGAGCGCCGCCGACCTGGAGATCGAGGCGCGCATGCGCTGGCGGCGCATGGTGGTCCAGGCCTACCTGCTGGACGGTGAACTGGAGGATGCCCGCAGCGCCCTGGTGCGCTACCAGCAGGATTTCGGCACCAGCGGCCGGGAATGGAACCAGCTCCGCCTGCGCGTGTTGCTGGAGACCGGCCGCTACGAGGAGATGCTGGGACTGGGCGTGGATCCGCAGGACGAGGTGGGGGCCGTGCTGCTGCTGGCGGCCCGCTGGCGCAGCGGCGGGCTGGAGGCCGTCGAGGCCCACCAGGCCGCCCGTGTCCTGGCCACGGCCCGCGAGGGCGGTACCACCGCCCGCGCCCTGGCCTGGCAGTTGGCGGTGGAGGTGGCGCAAAAACTGCCGGAGCTGCCGTACATCGAAACCCTGGAGCAGGCCCTGGGCCAGGCGCCGGAAACACTGGACTGGGAGCTGTTTGCCCTGCCGGGCGACCTGTTGTGGGAAGCCTGGCTGCGCCATGGCCGGCAGCTGGGCAACCAGGAACAGCTGCTGCTGGGCGCCGATGACGACTGGTATTTTCCCGCCACCGAGGCCCTGGAAAAGGATCCGCTGCGGGCCCGCGCCCTGTTTGCGGTGTTGAGCGCCCATGGCAGCACGGCGGAACGCCGGGAAATGGCCCACGAGTACCTGGTGTCCCTGGCCACCGCCCTGGCGGGCGGCGAGCAACTGGTGCGGCGCCTGTACCTGCAATCCAGGCGTTTCGCGGATCCCGGCCAGCTGCCCGGGGTGATCCGCTACCGGCTCATCGACGAGGCGCTGGAGCAGGGTGACCTGACACTGGCCTCGCGGCTGATGCAGGGCATGGAACAGGCGCCACCGGGCGCCGATGCGGTGGAATGGGGCTTGCGCCGGGCACGGGTGGCCATCCACACCGGGCAGCCGGAGCAGGGGGCGGCGCGGCTGGCCGCGATGCTGGAGGGGCACGACGCGCTGGCGGAGGCCCAACTGGACCGCTGGGTACAGGTGGTGTTCGATCTGCAGACGGTGGCGGCCCATGAGCAGGCCCTGACACTCTTCGCGGCCCTGTCGGCGCGGGACATCGCCCCACAACGGAGACGGGAATTGCTGTTCTGGCAGGCCGATTCCTGGCAGGCGCTGGGCAATCCGGCGCGGGCCGCCTATCTTTACCTGCAGTCGGCCACCCTGACCGACCCGGCCGCCATGGATCCCTGGGCGCAGACGGCGCGCTACCATGCCGCCCAGTCCCTGGCCGTGGCCGGCCTGCTGGAGGATGCGCGGCGCATCTACCAGACCCTGCTCAACAGCACCCGCGAGCCGGGACGGCGGGCCGTGCTGCGCAACGAGATCCAGCGGCTGCAACTGCGTTCCGCCGCCCGGGAGGTGAATTCATGAAGGAAGATGCCTTTGACCTGGTGCTGCCCAGCCCGCTGGGTCGCCTGGGTGTGCACATGGCGGGGGAGCGCCTGCGCTCCATCGAGTACCTGGGCCGGGATGTGCTGCTGAAGCCGGGCCGCAGCCCGGCGGCACGCCGCGTCGCCCACCTGCTGGAGGCCTATTTCCACGATGGCCGCGCGGCCCTGGACCTGCCACCCCTGCTGCTGGAGGGTACCGATTTCCAGCGCCGTGTCTGGCAGGCCCTGTGCGAGATCCCGCCCGGTGAGACCCTGACCTACGGGGGGCTGGCGGAGCGCCTGGGCAGCGGTGCGCGGGCCATCGGCGGTGCCTGCCGGGAAAACCCCGTCCCCATCCTCGTGCCCTGTCACCGGGTGGTGGGGAAGACCGGCAGCGGCGGCTATTCCGGTCACACCCAGGGGCCCATGCTGGCACGCAAGTACTGGCTGCTGGCCCACGAGGGCGCGGTGGAGTACCTGCCCGTGGCCCTGTAGGAGCCCGGCCGACGGATGGGAAACCCATCGCCCACGGAGTGGGCTCCTACAAATCAGATGAGCCGTGGTTTGCTTCTCGTAGGAGCCCGGTCCTCCGGGCGATAATGCCCCCAGGCCCGCTGGACGCAACGCATCCTCCCCCATGCCTTGAAAACCGCCTCCCGCGTCCCCAGCAAGAGGCACGAGCCCCGTTTCTAGAAACCAGAAGGTGAGCCCGACCCATGACCATCGAAGCCCATAAGGAAACCCTCGAATTCCAGACCGAAGTGCGCCAGCTGCTCAAGCTGATGATCCACTCGCTGTATTCCAACAAGGAGATCTTCCTGCGCGAGCTGATCTCCAATGCCTCCGATGCCTGTGACAAGCTGCGCTTCGAGGCCCTCGGCGACGACGCCCTCTACGAGGGCGACCAGGGTGCGGAGATCCGCATCGACATCGACAAGGACGCGCGCACCATAACCATCCATGACAAGGGCATCGGCATGAGCCGCCAGGAGGTGGTGGACCACATCGGCACCATCGCCAAGTCCGGCACCCGCCAGTTCTTCGAGTCCCTGACCGGCGACCAGGGCAAGGACAGCAAGCTCATCGGCCAGTTCGGCGTGGGCTTCTATTCCGCCTTCATCGTCGCCGACAAGGTCGTGCTGGAGACGCGGCGCGCCGGCCTCGGCCCCGAGCACGGTGTGCGCTGGGAATCGGACGGCACCGGCAGCTACAGCCTGGAGACGGTGGAGAAGGCCGCGCGCGGCACCCGCGTCACCCTGCACCTGCGCGAGGGCGAGGACGAGTTCCTGGAGTCCTACCGCGTGCGTTCCATTATCACCCGCTACTCCGACCACATCTCCCTGCCCATCCAGATGCAGTCCCAGGATGTGGAAGGCGGATACGAAACCGTCAACAAGGCCTCGGCCCTGTGGGCGCGACCCAAGCGCGACATCAGCGACGAGGAGTACAAGGAATTCTACAAGCACGTCGGCCATGACTTCGAAGAGCCGCTGGCCTGGACCCACAACCACGTGGAAGGCACCCAGGAATACACCACCCTGTTCTTCATCCCCAAGCGCGCGCCCTTCGATCTCTGGGACCGTGACCGCCGCCACGGCATCAAGCTCTACGTGCGCCGCGTGTTCATCATGGACGACGCCGAGCAGCTGATGCCCCAGTACCTGCGCTTCGTGCGCGGCGTGGTGGACTCCGACGATCTGCCACTCAACGTCTCGCGCGAGATCCTGCAGCACAACAAGGTCATCGACACCATCCGCGGTGCCTCGGTGAAGAAGATCCTGGGCCTGCTGGAGGGCCTGGCGAAGGATGAGCCGGAGCAGTACCGTGACTTCTGGAAGGAGTTCGGGCGCGTTCTGAAGGAAGGCCCGGGCGAGGATTATGCCAACCGCGAACGCATCGCCGGCCTGCTGCGCTTCGCCAGCACCCACGCCGACAGCGAGGAGCAGAACGTCTCGCTGCAGGACTACATCGGCCGCATGAAAGAAGGCCAGGACAAGATCTACTATGTCACCGCCGACAGCTTCGCCGCCGCGCAGCACAGCCCGCACCTGGAGGTGTTCCGCAAGCACGGCATCGAGGTGCTGCTGCTGTCCGACCGGGTGGATGACTGGATGATCTCCCACCTGCACGAGTTCGACGGCAAGCCGCTGGTGTCCATCGCCAAGGGCGACCTGGACCTCGGCACGCTGGAGGACGCGCAGGAAAAGCAACAGGTGGAAAAGGCCGCCGACGAGTACAAGGACGTGCTGGAGCGCATGCAGCAGGCCCTGGGCGACAAGGTGAAGGAGGTGCGCGTCAGCCACCGTCTGACCAGCTCGCCCTCCTGCCTGGTGCTGCAGGAACAGGATATGGCCATGCACATGCAGAAGATCCTGCAGCAGGCCGGCCACAGCATCCCGACCAGCAAGCCCATCCTGGAGATCAACCCCGGCCACGACCTGGTGCGGCGCCTGCGCGACGAGGCCGACGCGGAACGCTTCGGCGACTGGAGCCATGTGCTGTTCGACCAGGCCATGCTCAGCGAGGGTGGTCAGCTGGAGGATCCCGCCACCTTCGTGCGCCGGCTCAACGCGCTGCTGCTGACCCTGGGGGGTTCGGCCTCTTGAACGATCCCGGGGCGCCACGGGTGAGGGTCGACAAGTGGCTGTGGGCGGCACGCTTCTTCAAGACCCGCGCCCTGGCCACGGAGGCCATCCAGGGCGGCAAGGTGCACGTCAACGGCGCGCGGGTGAAGCCCGCCCGTACCCTGCAGCCGGGCGATACCCTGGAGATCCACAAGGGTAGCGAGTCCTTCGTGGTGGTGGTGGCGGCACTGGCGGAACGCCGTGGCTCCGCCACCGTGGCACGCACCCTGTACCGGGAGACCGATGAAAGCATCCTGGCGCGGGACCTGCTGCGCGAGCAGCAGCGGCTGCAGGCGGCGGGCCTGAGCCAGCCCGCGCACCGGCCCGACAAGAAACAGCGGCGGCAGTTGCGGCGGTTGAAGGAGAGTTGAGCACCGTCTCGCGGACGGGACCCGCCCCTGAGGGTGGTGTATCAGGCCTGTTCGCGGCCAAGGCCGCGCCTACAGGCGCATGATCACCAGGCTGCGACCTTGGCCGCGAACCAGGGAGGCGGGCGGAGGCACCTGTAGGAGCGGGCTCTGCCCGCGAACCGGGTCGTCGCCGGGCTCTTCCTAGCAGTACGCTGCCCGTGCCGGTTCGTCGTAGTGGGCGATCAGCGCCCAGAGAATGGGTACCATGGGATCGCTGTCGGCGGCGGTGTTGAGCACCAGGGGCAGGTTGCCCGGCCGGGATTCCAGCAACTGCAGGGCATGCTCGTGCAGCGGTTCGCCACCGTTCAGGTTGATCATCGCCAGGTCGTAGTCCCCGCGCAGCAGGGCCAGTTCCGTTTCCTGGGCGTCACGGGTGCGCACCAGCGCCGCCTGGCGACCGAGAGTATCCTGCACCAGGCGGGCCTGTTCATCGTCATCATCCACCTGCAGCACCCGTGGCCGCCGTCCGGCCGCGCGCTGGCTGGCCTGCTTGAGGGCGAACACCAGGCGCGCCTGGTTGGCGGTGCGGTCCAGCCAGTCCGGTTCACCCGGCCGTTTCCGGGACGGGCGACGGCGCGTGGTCAGCACCATGATGGGCAGGTCGGTGTAGCGACGACGGATCTCCATGGCCAGGGAGATCCCGTCCTGGTCGGGCAGCAGCAGGTCGATGGCCACGCCGTCGTAGAACTGGCGCCGCAACAGGTGCCAGGCCTCGGCCACGTCGCCGGCCAGTTCCACCTGGATCCCGGCGCGGCGCAGCTGGGCGGCCAGGGGGTGTTGTCCATCATGGGAGGCTTCGCAAAGCAGGATACAGGGGGAACCGCTCATTCTTGGCCCTTGTGTCGATTCAGGGGGCGCCGGCCGTGGCGGGCATATCTATCCCCGTTGTTGGTTTCATGAAGCGCAGCAGCGCCCGATTACCCTGGGATAACGGCCCGGCGCCAGGTTTTTTGAGGGGATGCGGTTGTTTCCTTCCGCGGCTGCCTCCACCCCTGCAATCGCCGTGGGAATATGCATTTTCGTAGGGAAATGCGTAACATGGGCGGTTATTGTGGCGGCGGAGCCGGGCCCGGTACGGGGCCCGACCGCGAAGCCGCCGAGAGATGAATCCGACCCGACAGCCGTGGTGAATGACGCATGCGCCCCTCCCAATTGATCACCGTCCTGCAACGTGAATTCGAAAGTGCCCATACCGGCCACCATACCCCGGTGATGCTGTGGGGGCCGCCCGGCGTGGGCAAGTCCCAGATGGTCGCCCAGGTGGCCGCCGACCATGGGGTGCCGGTGATCGATATCCGCCTGTCGCAGATGGAACCCAGCGACCTGCGCGGCATCCCCTTCCGCGTCGGCGATCACGTGGAATGGGCGGTGCCCGCCATGTTGCCCGACGCCCAGCGCCATGGCCCGCGCGGCATCCTGTTCCTGGACGAGATCACCTCGGTGCCGCCCAGCGTGTCGGCCGCGGCCTACCAGCTGATCCTCGACCGCCGCCTCGGTGCCTACGAGGTCCCGGAGGGCTGGGCCATCTTCGCCGCCGGCAACCGCCAGGGCGACCGCGGCGTCACCTACACCATGCCGGCACCGCTGGCCAACCGCTTCTCCCATTTCGAGCTGGACGTGAACCTCGACGACTGGGTGGCCTGGGCCTATGCCCACGGCATCGACGAGCGCCTGATCGGCTTCCTGCGCTTCCGCCCCGAGCTGCTGTTCGAGTTCGACCCGGCCCATAACCCGGTGGCCTTCCCCTCGCCGCGCTCCTGGGAGTTCGCCCACCGGGCGCTGCACAAGTTCGGCGACAACGACGAGTTGTTGGTGGGTGCGTTGCAGGCCTGCGTGGGACCCGCCGCCGGCGTGGAGCTGTCCGCCTTCGTGCAGAACCTGGACCAGCTGCCGGACCTCGACGCCATCCTGCGCGGCGAGACGGTCCCCGTGCCGCGCGAGACCGACCTGCAGTACGCCGTGGCCTCGGCGCTCGTGGCGCGCGCCATCCGCGTCAAGGACACGCCGGAGGCCATCGAGGGCTGGGGCCGCATCCTCGACTACGCCGGCCGCTTCCCGCAGCGGGAGATGGGCGTCATGCTGGTCTCCGACATGCACCGGGCCGTGGGCCAGGAGCTGTTCTCCGTGCCCCAGTTCTCGGTGTGGGCCAAGGCCGTGGCCGACGTGATGCTGTTCGACATGTAGGCGAGGGGGCGCGGTGGCGGCGAACGACGACATCGAAACCAAGCTGAGCGCGGCGCGTACCCGCCTCATCCTGGAGCGCCCCTTCCTCGGGGCGCTGGTGCTGCGCCTGCCCATGAAGGCCGCCAGGCCCGAGCGCGTCCGGTCCATCGGCACCGACGTGCGCGCCCTCTACTACAACCCCGACTACATCCGCCAGCTGACCCTGGAGCAGACCCAGTTCGTGCTCGCCCACGAGGCGCTGCACTGTGCCCTGTCCCACTTCGCGCGCCGCCAGCACCGCGTCAAGCAGCGCTGGGACATCGCCTGCGACCTCGCCATCAACCCGTTGCTCATCAAGGACGGCCTCAAGCCGCCGCCCGGGGTGCTGCTGGAATCGGGCTACGAGGACATGACGGCGGAGGAGATCTATCCCTACATCAAGGACGATCTCCAGCAGGAGACCCACGACGATCATTTCTACGACCAGGAGCAGCAGAACCGCGACCAGCGCAAGCCCCCGCCTCCGGAACAGCAGCAGGACGCCGGCCGCGGCGAGGAGCCGCAGGAATCCGACGAAGGGCAGGGCGAGCGGCCCGAGACCGACGAGAACCAGGGCAGCGGTGCCGAGGCCGCCCCGGACCTCGACGACCAGGGCGAGGAGGATGAGGACCTGCCGCCCCCGCCGCTCACCGAGACGGAACGTGAACAGCTCGCCGTGCAATGGCGCCAGCGCCTGGCCGGCGCCGCCCAGCAGGCCCAGCAGGCCGGCAAGCTGAGCAGCACCATGGCGCGGCTGGTGGACCACCTGCTGCAGCCGCAGCTGCCCTGGCGCATGCTGCTGGCGCGCTACATGACCGCCTCGGCGCGCGACGACTACAGCTACTTCCGGCCCTCGCGCCGCGAGGGTGAGGCCATCTTCCCGACCCTGCGCAGCAGCCAGGTGGACGTCATGGTGGTGGTGGACACCAGCGGCTCGGTGCGTGACGAGGAGATCCGCGAGTTCATCACCGAGATCGACGCCATCAAGGGCCAGATGCGCGCGCGCATCACCCTGCACGCCTG
>OBJA01000614.1_pt1 | contig 29494 bp, 16 predicted proteins | sample 1519751 | NCBI WGS metagenome assembly OBJA01 (sample SAMEA3881238, study PRJEB22517) | soil metagenome | biome: lake sediment; feature: soda lake sediment; material: sediment, water from around vicinity | place: India | collected 2013-12-23 | depth 3 m
AATTAAGAATTAAGAATTAAGACAAGGCTTCCCTTCGATCCCTTAGGGTCCGGCTTGACAATGAGATAATGTGAGAATGAAGAAAATCCCTGTGAAACACACTGTATCCCGGCCTTTTTCTTCTCCACGAATTCCCATATTTCAAAACCAGTTTTCATAAATTAAAGCCCCGGACACGGTGTATCACAGTGTTTAAGAAGAGTCGCACAGTGCAGACCCGGGATAGTAGCAGCTGAGAGGGGAGGATGCTAAGGGTTCCCTTCGATCCCTTAGGGTCCGGCCCGATCGTTTTTTGGGGGCGGGGGGCAGGGCGCAAGGGTTCAAAGATGAACCCGAATTAAAAAATTTTTTTCCCGTGGATACCCATCTTTTGCTTTGTAATTGTAATAAGGAAAACAGATCTATCCTTATATACATATGAGCAAAGCAGAACAATATATTGAAATTGCCAGGTACCTGGCAGCTGAGATTAACAACAGCCTTAGCCTTTCAGAGAGGAAGCAGCTTGAAGATTGGTTAAATGAATCTGAGGAGAACCGCGCAATCTCTCATGAAATTAAGCAGGAGCTCTGGCTTGCATCACAGGCAAATGAAGTGGAAAAATATAAGCCCGCTGAGGATTGGCTGGTATTTGCCTCAAAGATCGAGAATTCATCCTCAAGGGTAAGGTTCTTCAGGACGTTTGCCAAATATGCAGCAGCCTTGCTACTGCTTGTTGCTACCGTATTTTTTCTTATCCGGCAACCTTCTGTCACCCATGAATTGGCAATGCATAGCACCTCCGACAGCCTGATATATCCTGTGGGTAAGGGGGGAAGGCTGGTGCTTGACGATGGCAGGGTTATCCCACTCTCGGCAGAGGCTGATTTCAGCCTGGAAGCAAAAGACGGGACAACCATCCGCAAGCAAGCGGCTACCATCAGCTATCTGTCGAATGTATCAGAAGGTAGTGCTGAGGTTTATAATACCATATACACCGATTCGGGGGAAGAGTTCTCCCTGGTTCTTTCCGATGGCAGTCGGGTGATATTGAATGCAGAAAGCCAAATTCGCTTCCCAGTGGCTTTCTCGGGCCAACAACGCAAGGTAGAAATTAAAGGAGAAGTATATTTTGAGGTTGCACATAATCAGCTTCCTTTCTTTGTCAAGACGGACAAATCCCTGATTGAGGTGCTGGGAACTACATTTCTCATAAAGGCTTATGCTGATGAACCTGTTGAGTGGACCACCCTTTTGGAAGGCAGCCTTATGGTTGGCCACCCCGACAAGCTATCTTCGTCTGTATTGCTCAAACCAGGATACCAGGCAAGGATCATCTCCCCTGAGATAGAGATTAGTGTCCGGGAAGTGGATGCTAGTTTATTTACAGCCTGGATAGATGGAATGTTCATCTTTCGTAATGAAAGGCTGGAAGACATTATGCGTGTTTTGAACCGTTGGTATGATTTCCAGCTGGAATTCAGGCATGAAAGCCTGAAAGATATTCGCCTGGGCGCCCGTCTGGATCGCAAAGAGGCAGTAAATCAGATTTTCAGGATTATGAATGCAACCGAACTGGTATTTATCAAAACCGAGCAAAATAAGGTCATCATAGATTTACCCCAAAAATCAGGCTCATGATAAAAAAAATGTGGGAGATAGTTGCAGCTGTCCCCCACATGAGCAGATTAAAATAGAGTTACCCAATTTTAACCTAACCAATTCAAATGTATGAAAAAAAAACAATCCTTTCTCTTTTTAGGGAAAAAGTACCCAATTGAACGATTGATTATGAGATTCCTTGTTTTTTTCCTGATGTTTGCCTCCCAGCAAATTGCTGCAGGAAATGCAATCTCGCAGAACCGGATGGTTAGCCTGCGTTACGAAAAGGTAAGCCTGGAGCAACTTATCTGGGATATCCAAAAGCAAACAGACATTGTTTTCATGTATGGTTCGGAGGTAATCCAGGCCATAGGCCAGCGGGGGCTGAACGTCAGCAATGCGGATGCCCTGGATGTGATCCGTGATTTTATTAGCGGAACCAATGTAGGGTTGGAAATTGTGGATGATGTGATTGTGCTTAAAAAAAAGGAAATATTAAAAGCAGCCGTTAGCCAGCCCACCCATGAGATTACCGGCAAGGTAAGCGATGAGCAGGGGATTCCTCTGCCCGGTGCTGCAGTCATTGTAAAGGGGACTTCCAGGGGCGTGACTACCAACCTGGAAGGGGTATACCAGCTGACAGGCATCAATGAAAACGATGTGCTTGTTATATCATACCTTGGCTTTAAGACAAGGGAAATTAAGGTGGATGGTAAAAGCATCCTGAATGTGGTTCTGGAAGAAGATGTATCTCAACTTGGGGAGGTGCGGGTAATCAGTACGGGTTACCAGCAAATTTCAAGGGAACGGATCTCGGGTTCTTTTGAAGTAATCGACGGAAAACTCCTTCAGGAGCGCTCCACCTCCGATCTGGCTTCCTCCCTTGAGGGCATGGTGCTGGGCTTCCAGCGAATCATCAGAACAAACCCGGATGGTTCCATTTCATACGATAACCGCATCAGGGGACAGGGAACCCTGACGGCCTCTATAGCCAGCCCCTTGATTGTTGTGGATGGTTTCCCGGTTGAAGACGGGGACTTTGCCACCATTAATCCAAACAACATCGAATCGGTAACAATTCTTAAAGATGCGGCTGCTGCCTCTATCTGGGGTGCCCGCGCTGCAAACGGGGTTATTGTTGTAACTACAAAAATGGGCAAAGGAACCGACCATTTTGAAGTGAATGCCAATGCTTTTACCAGGGTAGGCTCAATGCTGGATCTTGATTATATTAACCCCATTGCAAATACCCAAACCCATATCGCATGGGATAAATATGTATACGACAACAAGCTTACCGGCAACCTCACACCCAGCGCACTGGGTGAGGTGATGAATTCACTTAGCCCGGGGCTTACCCTGTACAACGAGTTCAAACTGGGAAAAATCAGCGAGCAGGAATACAACAGCCAGATCGCCAGCCTGATGCAAATCAACTATCAGGACGATGTGTACAGGCATCTGCTGCAAAACAATGTTTACCAGCAATATAATGTTTCGGTAAATGGTTCAACGTCCAGGAATAATTACTCGTTTTCGGGAATGTTCGACAGGAACAATTCACACTATATCGGGGATGCTTCTCAAAAAGTATTGCTCAATTTTCGGAATAATTTCCGGATGAACGACTGGCTTAGGCTGGATGTGGGAGCCACCATCGGGCATCATGCCATCAGGAACGATGGAGTGAGCCTGGCCGACATCCGCAGGCTTCATCCCTATCAGCGATTGCTTGATGAGGATGGAAATTATGTTTCCATGGTTAAGGATTACTACCTGCCAATCATAGATGATGTATCTGCCAGAGGCAATTTCCCCTACAGCGACTGGACCTACAACCTGCTTCAGGAAAGCAGAAGTGCTGAAAGAACCGCCCAGAACAATACCGCCCGCCTTCAGGCTGGTATTAACGCCAATATCCTGAAAGGGTTAAGCTGGAATGGGAAGATACAATATGAAAGGGTTGAAAACAGAACTCAGGACATTTTCTCCGAGGAGAGTTATCTTGTGCGCAACCAGGTAAACCGCTACAATATCTTTGACAACAATACCGGGCAGGTAACCGTGCTTAGTTCCGACAACCTGGCATTTCCCAAAGGCAGCGCCCTGGATCGTTCCAGCACCCATCATCAAAGCTACGTGCTGCGCAACCAGCTTCAGTACGACCGAACCTTTGCCCAAAGACACCAGGTAACCGCACTGGCTGGCAGTGAAATTAGCTCATACACATCCGATTTCAACCAGAATATGCGTGTCTGGGGTTACGACCACGAAAAACTGCTGTTCCCAAATCAGCCAGTGTATGATAAATTGGGTGCAAGGCAGTTTCATCTGACCTCCAACACCCGGCTTACTCCCGGAAAAGGTTGGCAATCGAGCTACACGGATAACCGCTTCTTTTCAGTATATGGAAACTTCTCATATACCTACAACTGGAAATACACCCTTACGGCTAGTGCCCGTACCGATGCTTCCAACATGATCGTGAAAGACCCAAAATACCGCTATGCCCCCTTCTGGTCGCTGGGTGGCCGCTGGGCTATCGACAGGGAAAGCTTCCTGGAAAATGTTAGCTGGATCAACCGCCTGCAGTTAAGAGGTTCATATGGGGTTTTGGGTAATGTGGTAACCAGCACTTCCATTGTGCCCCTGATCTCATACTTTGCAAGCCCAAATGTCAACACCCAGCAATACTCAGCACGTATCATGGACTTTGGCAACCCACGCCTTAGGTGGGAAAAAACCGCAATCATCAACACCGGGGTGGATTATGCATTCTTTAACAACAAACTCACCGGAAAACTTGACCTGTATTCAAAGCACAGTAAGGATGTTCTTGCCAGCATTGATATAGCTGGTGCCTATGGGATGGGTTATTCTAATGCTGTAAATGCTGCCGAGATGCTTAACCGCGGGCTGGAACTGGAAATAGCTACCTTCCAGAACATAACCCCCGGTTTTATGTGGAAGGGAAGGCTTATTTTCTCACATAACAGGAATGAGATCAAGAAACTGGATGTATTTGGTTATTTCGCTGCCCGCCTGGAGTATGAAACGGTTTTTGTCCAGGGCAGGCCACTGTCGCCCGTGTATTCATATGTTTATGAAGGCGAGATCGATGGGATACCCATGATCCGTTTCGAAAACGACATGTCCACTGAAATCTTTAATATTCCATCCGTGTCGGATGCCCGCAATTTCATGCAATTCGACGGCTCACTGATCCCTACAACCGAGCTGGGATATGTCAATGAATTTGAATTCAGGGGCTTTGGATTCAAGGCAATGTTGCTGGGCAGGTTTGGCCATGTTTTTCGTGCTGATGCCCCGGGTTATCCCCTCCTGAACAACTCTGGAATGTCGGTGCTCAGAAAATCAATGGAAGATGTGGTGAATGGTGGCACAGAAAAAGTTCCCGGTCTGCCCCTTCCTCATGTTACAAACCTGTCGGCATATAACCTGGTTCGCAGTTTTAATACCCTGGTTGAAAATGCCTCCAACATCAGGGTCCAGGAAGTGGCTGTATCCTATACCCTTCCAAAGGATTTTATTCAAAACTGGAACATTTCAAATCTCCGGCTTTATTTCCAGGCAAATAACCTGGGCATTTTATGGAAAGCCACAGATACTTATTACGATCCCGACTTTAAACATTTCCGAATGCCGACTTCCTATCTGCTTGGTTTGAATTTAACATTTTAACAAGAATAACGATGAGAAACATACTATTCATAGCAATTTTTGCATCCCTGATTTTTGCATCCTGCGATGATTTCCTGGATGCATACCCTTCAAAGCAAAGTAACCAACCTATAAAGACCACAGAGGATCTTAACCTGATCCTTAACAATGCAAATGATTATATTATTGAATATAATTTTGCTAGCGTTTGTGGTACAGACAATGCTGTTGTCGATACCTTTCATTATAAATTTCAGACGAGGATCTATACCGACTTCAATTCGCTGGGATGGTTTCTATGGGATGAGTACATTCTGAGCAATGCTGCAAATCATTCAAACTGGGTGAAGGAGTTTGAGAAGATCGGCAAGGCCAACCTGGTTCTTGATTTTCTGGATGAGGTTAGCGGAACAGAACAGGAAAAAGATGAGTTAAGGTATGAAGCCCATTTCATCCGGGCCTACAGTTATTTCAACCTGGTTTTGGTTTATAGCCTGCCCTATTCAGCGCAGACAGCCAACGAGCCGGGTCTTCCGTTGCGAACCACTATCAGTGTTGAACAACCCCTGGTAAGGGCAAGCCTGAAGGAAACCTACGACTTCATTGAAGCCGACATTCAGATGGCCCTGAACACGGCAAAAAAAGAAAGAACCAGCCCCTGGCGTTCGAGCTTGCCGGCAGTGGAAGCCTTTGCTGCTCGGTTTTACCTTTACCTGGGCCAGTACGAAAAGGCCCTGATGTATGCCGATAATGCCCTGAAGGCATATAACACCCTGATTCATTTTGAGAATGTGATGTACCAGAACGGGCAGCTGTTCAACTGGCTGAACCTGGGCTCGATGTACCCCCACACAAGAAACATGACTACAAGGGATATATACAACTGGGAAGAGATGTACTATCTCAGGCTGCTTTATTCCAGGACGTTTATGCAGCATGCTTACCCTAGCCAGAAACTGCTGGACCTTTATGACCCTAAGGATATTCGCTTTGATGCATTGTTTGTTGAAAATATTCGAATTGGTACAGCAATCAGCCCCCATACGGCTTATTTCTTTCTTGGCTCAGGCAATGATATTCCGGCAGGGCCCACAACGGGCGAAATGTACCTGATAAAAGCCGAATGCTATGCCCGCCAGGGTAATATCGGGATGGTTATGGAAAATATTGAAGCTCTAAGACAAAAGAGGTTTAAAACCGGCGAATATACTCCTCTTGATTACCATGGTGGCATTAAGGAGCTGACCCAGCTGGTAATGGATGAACGAAACCGGGAGTTCCCTTTCACCCTTCGCTGGTACGACCTTCACCGCATCAACAAGGACCCCCTGCTGGACAATGTGGATATTGTACGCAGTTTTTACGCTCTCAATGGAAACCTGCCCGATCTGAATGCTCCCCTGGTAACCTATGAATTAAAAGCCGGAAGCCGAAGGTATGCATACCCCATTACCATGAATGAGATTATCTCAAGTGGTGGGCAATTAAAACAAAACACTTACTAAGGGCTGGCAGCTTCTTTTTAATATCCCAAATCAATGAGTATGCTAAAGCAACAGCTATTGGCCCTGATATCCTGTTTACTGTGTGTAAGCAACCTGATAGGCCAAAACCCCCAATATGCTATGGGGGAGAACAAAGACAGCAATGGCTTAACCTATCGTTTTGTCAGTAATGATCCTTTTCAAACCAGGATGTACACCCTGGGAAACGGGCTGAAGGTATATATCAGCCCCGAACATTCCGATTCAAGGGTTCAGGCAATGATAGGCATTCATGCAGGGTCAAACCTTGAACCTGAGCAAAGTACTGGCCTGGCTCATTACCTTGAGCACATGCTTTTCAAGGGTACCGACAAAATCGGTACCCTTAGCTGGGAAAAAGAAGAGCCCTTGCTGAACATGATTTCCGAACTCTATGAGCAACATAGGTTTACAGATGATGAAAACCTCAAAAGGCAGATCTATGCACGCATCGACAGCCTGTCGGTTGTGGCTGCCAGTTATGTTGCGCCAAATGAGTTTGCCAGGCTTGCTTCTGTCATGGGAGCTAACAGTGTGAATGCCGCTACCTCCTATGATTTCACTTTCTACCGCAAGAACTTTCCCTCAAACGAACTATCAAGATGGGCTGAACTGGAAAGTGAGCGTATGAGTAAAGTTGTTTTGCGCCTTTTTCACACCGAACTGGAAACAGTATACGAAGAATACAACAGGGCCCAGGATAACGACAGCAGGCTAATCTTTTACGCCATGATGGAAGAGCTCTTCCCCGAACACCCCTATAACAGGCCTGTTCTGGGTAAACCCGAACACCTGAAAAACCCTTCTATGGTCAACATTTATGAGTTCTTTTCTACCTATTACGTGCCCAATAACATGATGATTATCCTGACGGGGGATGTGCAGGCTGAAGAGGCTATACAGGTGATTGATAAACACTTTGGTCATTTTCAGGCCGGGGCATTGCCCGAGGTAATCCTCCCGGAAGAAAAACCAATTGAAAAACCACGGACGGCCCAGGTGTTTTCCGATGGTGAAGAAAGGGTGATTCTGGCTTACAGGTTTAATGGGAAAAGCAGCCAGGACTACAAATATGCCGTACTCATTGACGGCTTGTTGTCGAATAGTGGCAAGACAGGCTTGTTTGACAAAAATCTGAACCAGGCTCCAACAATTCATTCGGCAAGCAGCAATCTTCTGTTTATGAAGGATTATGGCATTCACTACCTGAATGGGGTACCCCGCCCGGGGCAGAGCCTGGAAGAAGTGCATGCCCATATGCGGGCCCAGCTGGAGAAGTTGAAACAGGGTGAATTTGAGCCCTGGATGCTGGAGGCCCTTGTGAACAACATGAAAATGTCCTTTTCAAATGAACTGGACAACAACATGTCAAGGGCAAATGCAATACTTTTTTCGGAAATGTACGGGCAGCCTTACCAGCAGTACGTTTCTTTTCTTTCGGATCTTGAGAAAATTTCCATGGAAGAGTTGGTGGATTTCGTAAAGCGGCATTACCACGACAATTACGTTTTGGTTTTCAAACGCAAAGGTGAAAAGAATCTTAGGCAGGTAGAAAAACCTTCCATAACCCCCTTAAGCCTGAATACTGCCAATGAATCTGAATTTTTTGGACAATTCTCGCGCAGACAACCCGAACCCCTGCAGCCCGAATTCATTGATTACCAGGAAATATTCCCGGTAACTCCGGTGATGGAAGGGGTCGACTTTTACTACTTGCCGGAATCCAATGGCCGCTTCAACTTCAGGTACCTGATACCCCTCGGAAAAGATCATGATCCGCTGCTGTCGTTTGCAATCCGGTATTTCAGGGATCTGGGCACTTCCCAACTTAGCCCGGACAGCCTCAAACAGATATTGTTCAGGTATGGGATCAGCTTTAACCTGACGACATCCGGCTTGAATACTTATATAAACATGCGTGGCCTTGAGGAACATTTCGACAAGGCCATGGCATTGCTAAGGCATGTTTTTGATGATGTCCAAAACGACCCGGAATTGTTCCGCGAGATGGTTGAAAGGGAGCAAACCCGCCGCCGTTTGCTAAAGGAAAATGAACGGTCAATCACCTTTCATGCCCAGCAATACATGCAGTTTGGCGAAATCAACACCTTTACAAACAATCCCGAGCTTGAGGAGCTGAGAATGCTGGACCCGGCAAGCCTGCTGGAGAAAGTAAAAGGGCTTTTCAACTACAGGCACGTGGTTTTCTACGCAGGCAGCAGGCCAAAACAGGAGATCATCAGATTGATTGCTGATACCTCCCCGGCTTCCTTTATAGAGCCCCCGGTTGTAAAGCAGTACAATTACCTGCCTCTTGATAAACCAATAGTTTATTTCATGGACCAGAACATGGTTCAGGCCCAGGTAAACATGATCATTAAAAATGACGGGGTATATTCGCCCGAACTCCTTGCCTTTAAAGAGATGTATGACAATTACTATGGGGTGGGAATGGGAAGTATAATCTTTCAGAACATCAGAGAATCAAGAGGCCTGGCTTATTCTGCAGGTAGTTATTACCAGATGGATGTTACCATTGACGAGGATAATGTGTTTGTTGGCTACCTTGGCACCCAGCCTGATAAACTCACCGAGGCAATATATGCCTTTGAAAACCTGATGGATGTGCCTGTAATAAATGCCCAGAAGTTTGAATTCGCAAGATTGGCTGCCATAAAAGCCATTGAGTCGGAGCGAATCCCCAGGCAATTCTGGTTTGGGAGGTATATGGGGTTGAAAAACAGGGGAATTACCCACGATGTGCGCCAAACCCTTTACAAAGACTTGCAGGAAATGACTCCGGAAAAATTCCTGGATTTATTTTCCAGCCAGGTAAACAATTCCCAAAAACAATACTTCATCCGCAGCAAAAAGGAAAACATTGATTTTGATGCCCTGAAGCAGTTTGGAGTAATTAAGGAAATAACGCTTGAAGATATATTTGGTTTTTAGTTGTTGTGGTTAATGTCAGAGGGGCTGTCACGGAAATTCCGGGGGCAGCCCCTTGTTTTTTCTGAAAGGGTTTTCCGATTCTGTCAGGGGGTAAACTCAGAAAAACAGAAAATATAAATCCTTGATGAAAACCCTTAGTTTTTTATAGGCCACTTTTTTGGTTGTATGTACCGTATGGGCAGAAATATCAAGGCAGGAGGCTATCTCATGGTTTTTCAGCCCTTGCATTGAATATTCAATGATTGTCCTCATTCGTTCAGGCAAACGCTCAATGCTGCTTCTTAGTAAAGCATAGGTTTCTTTTTCAATAATATTTTTTTTGAAAAAACAATCAGCTTCCAGTTGCTCAATCCTGGAAACAGGTTCATCTCTGGATGCGCGCTTCAGGATATTCAAACTACTGTTGCGGGCAACAGTATAAAGAAAGGCTTTGGCATGACTTAACCCGCTGAATTCATGCCTTCTGCTCCAGAATTTAATAAAAGCCTCCTGGGCAACATCCTTGCTTTTATCCGGGTCTTTCAAATACCGTTCTGCAAATGCACACAAAACCGGATGAAAGTCATAAAAGAACTCCTTTAATGATTCCTTGTTTCCTTTCTGAATTTCATAAATAATATTTCTCATACCTGGATTGGGGAGGAAGTAAAGAGATTTTTTACTATTTACGGGTTTTCTTTTATACCATAAAAACTTCGGTCTGTAACAGCTGTAATTTGTTTTATCTCCTTGTTGCTTTTTACCCCCAAAACAACTTACAGAGTCCTTAAAACCAAGGCGTTTAAACCTTTTTCCAAGGTGAAGATACAAAAAGAATTGAATTACACCGGGACAAAAAAGCCTCAAAATCCCCTCTTTTCATTTTTCAAAAAGTGGGGGTCTTGCAGTAGGGAGGGAATGAAGAAAAACTCTGTGAAACACTTCTTAAACCCCGGTCGACACTGTGTCCCGGCCTTTTCCTTCTCCACGAATTCCCCAAATTTCAAGAACAATTTTCACAAATTAAAGACCCCGGACACAGTGTTTCACAGTGTTTAAGAAGAGTCGCACAGTGCAGACCCGGGATTGAGGCAGCTGAGAGGGGAGGACCCTAAGGCTTCCCTTCGATCCCTTAGAGTCCGGCTAGATAATGTGAGAATGAAAAAATCTGTGAAACACTTCTTAAAACTCCGTGCGACACTGTGTCCCAGGCTTTTCCCCTCCACAAATTACACGAATTATTAAAAAAATTTAATTCTTAATTCATATTTTGCTTGCAACAACCCTGCGGTCTTTTTAAAATGCGTTGTTGGCCACGGGGGTTCATTATCCACATTATCCGTTAAAAAACCAAGCTATCCGCTTTATTTTTTATTTATTTTTAGAGGCGCTTTTTATTGGCCATTCAAGATTAACTTTTTTCCATAGCAGCAGGTGGCTGGATTTTTCATCAAATATTATTTTCTTGCCAGGGCCGGGAGCTCAGCCCAACGGGCCTTGTCAATGATATTGATCTTTTTGATCGGTATGATCCCTGTTTTTTCCCAAGCACCTTATGATCAGCCATTTGTTGTAAGCCCGCAATCAGGTGAAGTTCCAAAAGATGAGTTGGGAGAGATCCTTAGGCATTATGCTGCCTACCGGCTGAATACCGAAAATTTTGATGAGGTTATTTCCTATTCAAACCAACTGAAAACATTGGGTGAGCAAATAAAAAATCAGCGTTTTGTTGCTTATGCCAATACCTATCTGGGGCAGGCCTACCTTATGAAAAATGAAACCGGCCTGGCCCTGGAACACATGCAAATGGCCCTGGAACAAGCTATCAGCATAAGCAATGATTCGCTCCTTTGTTCGGTGTATAATGGCCTGGGCCTTTTTGCCGTGAATGTTCATTCCGATTTAAACGGGGCACTGACATACTTTTTCCTGGGCCTGGAAGCCGCCAAAAGATCTTCCTTCAAACGCCTGTACAATATTCTGCTGCTGAATATTTCTGGAATCTATTATCTCAGGGAAGATCCTACAGGTATAGATTATGTTAAAGAGTGTTATAATTATGGTCACTCGGTAAGCGATCCCTTCCTGGTGTTGTGGGGCGCTTTCCTTTCCTGCGATATGTATATCCTGATGGGTGACTATCAGGAAGCATTCAAGTATATTCAGGAAGCAGAATTCATTCTTCAGAATAATGTTTACCATGATATGGTTATTTTTTATAACCTCTATGGCAGGATTATGCTGGGTATGGGTAAGCCCGCCCTTGCTGAAGAATACTTTTTGAAAGGGATAGATAATACGGAAAAAGCAAAAGCAACCTCCATCGCCAACCTTTACCTGAATTATGGCAAGCTGCTCATAAGCCAGCAACGCTACCACGAGGCCCTCCCTTACCTGGAACAGGGAATTGAACTTAGCAGAAATTCCAACAACCGGGTTTTCATGAAACAGCTTTACGCCGGAATCAGCGAGTGCTACCAGGGGATGCGCAATTACCAGGATGCTCTTAAGTACCACAGGATGTTTTATGAACACGCTGAAAGCTTGTTTAATGAAGAAAGCGAGCGTGCAATTCAACAATTAAGGATACAGTTTGATGCCGAAAGAATCGAAAATGATGCCAGGCAGGCAAGACTTAAACTGATTCTTGAGACCAGGAAAAAGCAATATCTTGTCATTATTCTGATGATGGTAGTGGGACTTGCGGTTTACTTATATTTTATCTATAATAAGAAAAACAGGTTGTATCATTCCTTGATCATCCGCAATAAATCGGCCCTGAAAAAGGAGAGCGAACTGAAGGCCCAACTGGCATTATTAAGGGCAGAAAACTCCTTTGCTTGTGAAAAATATTCTGTTTCCTCTTTAACCGATGATAAGAAAGAAGATCTGTTCCAGAGGATTGAAGCACTTATGAATGATGAACAGCTCTTCAGGGACCCTCATCTTACAAAAGAAAAAATGGCGGATAAATTAGGCACAAACCGAACCTATCTCTCCCAGGTTATCAATGAAAAAACAACACTAAATGTTACCCAGTATATTAATAACTTCCGAATAGATGAGGCCGTGCGCCAGCTTTCGGATGCCCGCGACGATACCCCCCTTAAATCTCTTGCCGGGGAACTGGGCTTTAACTCCACTTCTACTTTTTACAAGGTTTTCCAATCCTCCGTGGGGATGACCCCGGCGCATTACCGTAAAAAAGCCCGCGAGATTTTTTCCTGAAATGGCAATTGCCGTAAATAAGGCCCTGGAAAAGCGTATGTTCTGTGCCAGGCGTGATATTTTCCTATATGCCTCTTCCCTGAAGGCTTTCAAGGCTGCCCTTCCTTGGATTACCAAAAAAAAAAAGGCGAAATTTTTTCCTGAATTGGCAATTGCTGTTTGAAAAGGTTAAGAAAAGCTAAAATTGCAACAACCAAACTAACCTACAAACACCATGAAGTTAAGATTTCTCTTTCAACTACTATTAGTAGCCGGGTTGTTGATTGTAAGTTTGCAACCCACCCTTGCACAGGGATCGCGTACCATAAGCGGCATTGTGGTAGATGAATCGGGGCTGCCTCTTCCCGGGGCCACCATTTCGCGCCTGGGAGCAGCCGGTGATCCTGTCATTGGCACCAGCACCGACATCAACGGGCATTTCCTGTTGTCACTGCCGGCAACCTCTTCCCAAATTGTGGTAACATACCTTGGGTATGAAACCGAACTTATTCCCCTGACAACCCAGACCGATTACCGCATTGTGCTGAAGTTACAGGCTCAGCTCATTGAGGAGGTTGTGGTAACCGGGGTGTTCACCCGTAAGGCAAACTCCTATACCGGAGCCGTTACAAGCATCAAAAGAGAGGAGCTGCTGCAGGCTGGGAATCAAAACCTGGTGCAAAGCCTGAAGAACCTGGATCCTTCCTTCTTACAGCTCGACAACCTGGCACAAGGCTCAAACCCAAACGCCAGGCCCGAGCTGCAGATGAGGGGGCAATCTTCATTCCCCGATATCCGGGGTGAGTACCAGCAGAACCCAAACCAGCCTCTGTTTATCCTGGACGGCTTTGAAACTGACCTGACCAAGATCCTTGACCTTGACATGAACATCGTTGAAAGCATCACCCTTCTGAAGGATGCTACCGCCAAAGCCATGTACGGATCAAAAGCCGGAAACGGGGTGATCGTTATTGAAACCCGCAAGCCACAGGCTGGCAGAATGCGCATCAGCTACAATTCGGGAATATCCCTGGAGGTACCCGACCTGAGTAGTTACAACCTCACAAACGCAGCTGAAAAACTGGAACTGGAGCGAATGGCCGGCTTATTTGATTCCGAAAATGTCAGAACCCGTATCGACCGCCAGAAACGGTACAACAATATCCTGATGGAAGTACTTTCAGGGGTAGATACCGACTGGCTGTACCAGCCCATTCGCACGGGAATTGGCCACAAGCATGCCTTATATATGGAAGGGGGCGACCAGAACCTGCTCTACGGGCTTGACCTCTCAACAAACAACATAAACGGAGCAATGAAGGGATCCGACAGAAATACCTTTAGCGGAGGCATTACCCTGTCCTACAGGATGAAAAAGTTCTTGTTCCGCAACAAAATAGCCATTACCGACAACAACTCCAATGAATCCCCCTGGGGAGATTTCTCAGCATATGCCAGCATGAACCCCTACAGCCGGATATACGACGATAAAGGAAAGCTCATCCAGTCCTACAACTACACCTCTTCAGCGGGCAATATCGAAACCCAGACCAACCCAATCTGGAACTCGATGATAAATACCAAGAATCTTTCAAGATATACGGATATCAGCAACAACTTCTATTCGGAATGGGCCCTTACTGAAACCTTCAAGTTTATAGGAAGGCTGGGTTACACCAGGTACATGGGTTCTGCCGACATCTTCAGGCCGGCCAGCCATACCTCTTTTGTTAACTTTACCGGGGACGACATTTACCGAAAGGGCTCCTATTACCAGAATCATACAAACAATGAATTTATTACCGGGGACATAGGGGTGAACTATGCCTTTAATTTCGGAAAGCATCTGGTATTCACCAACGGACAGGTGAATGTCTCCAGCTATTCCTATGACAATGCATCCTTCCATGCCGAAGGATTTCCAAACGACAATATGGATCACATCATCTTTGCTACCCGCTACCTGAAGGATGCCAAGCCCTCGGGAAGGGAAAGCATTTCCAGGAATGTGGGCGGTATTGCCTCGGCCAACTATTCCTTTGATGAGAAATACCTGTTTGACGCCAATTTCCGGCTTACAGGATCCTCAGAATTTGGCGCCAATAACCGCTGGGGTACATTCTGGTCGGTTGGCGGTGGCTGGAACATGCACAACGAAGCTTTCCTGGCCAACAGCAACCTCATCAACATGTTAAAACTCAGGTTCTCGACGGGTTACACCGGAACTCAGGGCTTCAACTCCTACCAGGCCATGGCAACCGTTAGATACAATACCAATGCCTCCTACAATGGCTTCCTGGGTTCTTACCTGGTATCGCTGGCCAACCCAAATCTGGCTTGGCAGAAAAAGTATGACCAAAACATCGGGACCGACTTCCTGCTTTTCAACAACCGGCTTTCCGGCAGGCTTGATTATTACCTGAGTACAACAACCAGCATGCTCACTGATGTGACTGTTCCCCAGTCAACAGGCTTTGTTTCCTACAGAGAAAACCTTGGAGAGAGTGAAAACAAGGGCTTTGAAGCTTACCTTGCATACAGGGTATGGGAAAACAAAAGAACAAGAAGCTTTGTGAATGTTTTTTCTTCCGCAGCAAGCAATACAAATACCATCAAGAAGATTTCCGAATCCCTGAGGCAATACAATGAAGCTCAGGATGCTATCAAGGAAAGCCTTGGCGGGGATAAGCAACAGATAACTTCCCCCTCCATCCGCTTTGTTGAAGGACAGTCATTTACGGCAATCTGGGCGGTGCGCTCCCTGGGCATTGACCCGGCAAACGGAAAGGAGATCTTTCTTACAAAAGACGGACAGGTAACCTATAACTATTCAACGGCCGACCAGGTGGTGGTTGGTGACCTGCTGCCCAGGTTCAACGGAAACTTTGGCCTTAGCGCTGAGGTGAAAAACTTCGGCATGTTCCTTTCGATGAACTATCGAATTGGCGGACAAATCTACAACCAGACCCTTGTGGACAAAGTGGAAAACGCCAATATCATGTTTAATGTGGATTCAAGGGTTTATCAGCATCGCTGGCAAAAACCCGGAGATGTGGCCCTGTATAAGGCCCTGGGTGATTTTTCATACACCCGCCCAACTTCCAGGTTTGTTGAAGATTACAATATCCTTTCCCTGTCATCCTTAAGCTTTTCCTACGACTTCCGAGACACTCAGTTCATCAGGAACTCCTTTGTGGAACGACTCAAACTCCAGTTTTTCATGAACGAGTTGTTTCATTTTTCTTCCGTAAAAATGGAGAGAGGAACACAGTATCCTTTCGCCAGGAATTTTACTTTTTCCCTTCAAGCCAGCTTCTAATCTTTTATGAAAAGCATTATGAAAAAGTTCAAAACAATAATATACCTACCGGTTATTTTTATCATCCTGGTTTTTTCCTCCTGTGAAGACTTCCTGGATGTACGTCCAAAATCCGAAATCCCTGTGGGCCTTCATTTTCAGCGCGAAAGCGGTTTTGCTGACCAACTTGCCGGGGTGTACACCAAAATGTGCGCTACTACTATGTATGGCCAGGAGATGACATTCGGGCTCATTGAGGTCCTTTCCCAGAACTACGACCTGAATGCCAACAACAACCTGTACCGCTTTGCCTCGGAATACAATTACCAGGAAAGCACAACAAAAAGAAGGATCGACAATATCTGGTCAAACACATACAATTGCATTGCCAACCTGAACGTGATGCTTGAATATATTGACAAGGCTGATCCTTCCATTTTCTCTGACGACAACTACAGGCAGTACAAAGGGGAAGCCTTGGGCCTTCGGGGCTTTCTGCATTTTGACATGCTGCGTATTTTTGCCCCCAGCCCGGCTGCCAATCCGGCTGCTGCTGCAATTCCCTATGTAACAAAGTATGCTCCCGTGATAACGGCCCAGAGCACGGTGAGTGAGGCCCTTGACCTGGTAATCAAAGACCTGGAAGAAGCCCTGTTGCTGCTGGAAATCGATCCATTGCGCACATCCGCTGAACCCTTTCGCGAAGCCAACAGAAGAAGGTACTTCAACTATTTTGCTGTTGAAGCTACCCTTGCCAGAGCCTATCATTACAAAGGCGACATGCAGAATGCCCTGAAATATGCCCTTAGGATTGTGGAGGAAGGTGAAAAAGTAAACAACAGTGCCTTTTCCTGGACCCATTTCACCGCCCTGGAAACAACCTACGAATATGAGGTTAACCGAACCTATACTACCGAGCATATCTTCCAGCTTAGAATAAATAACATGAACGACAACGTGAAACCTTTCTTCACGGCCTCAGCCGGGGTGAATGCCCTTTCCCCGGGAGAAACAAAAGCCGATGTCATTTATGAAGTCAGCAGCCGGGGTTACGGCAATGACTACAGATTCAATAAATGCTTCCAATACGACGGTGCCAGCCGCTACCTGTCAAAATTCTGGCAATATGAAGTGGGACCCCATAATAACATTTTCCCCCTGATACGTAAATCCGAAGCCTACCTGATTGCTGCAGAAATATTGAAAGACAGCGATAAATTACGGGCCCTTGAATTAGTCAACCGCATTAGGGAAAACAGAAAACTCAGTGATTTTCCCCTGCCTGATTCCCTTACCCCTGAAGAGGTGCAGCAGGAGATCTTCAAGGAATATCGAAAGGAGTTCCTGGCAGAAGGACAGATGTTCTTTTACTATAAGCGCCTGAACCTGCCCTTGATCCCCGGATCAGGTATCGTAGCAGGTGATAATGTGTATGTTTTGCCAATGCCGGACATTGAAGTGGAATTCGGCCACCGCAGATAATTATGGTTTCATTTGAAAAAGACGAAAAACATGAAAAATAACTTCATCATTATCATTGGTATCATCCTGAGCTTGCTGGTTCTGCCCGCATGCGAAAATGACGGCTTCTTTTACCAGGATGAAGCACGAATCCGCCTGGAAGGTCCCTTTCAATGGACGAATGGTACCGACTCCCTGGAGTTTAGCTTTGTGACTTCTCCCTATGATGTCACAGAGGTTACCATGGAGATAAAACTGCATGTCATGGGGAACGCTTCCCCCTTTGACAGGGTTGCCCAGGTGCGCGTAGAATCGCAAAAAACTACTGCTGCCGACCCCCACTACAGCATGCCCTTGAAGGTGGTGATCCCCGCGAATGCATACACTGCTGTGTTACCCCTTAAGCTTTTCAGAACCCCTGACCTACAGGAAAATACAGTCCGCTTGTTTGTCTCCGTTGAGGATTCCCCCGATTTCAAACCAGGCGTCAGAGAACGCAGTCATTTGCTGGTTAAATGGAATGATATACTTTCCATGCCTCAAAACTGGGACAGCCTGGTGGAGTTCTTCGGAACCTTCTCCATGGTAAAATACCGTTTTATAATCAACACCCTGGGAATCACCGAGTTCGATACCAGCAAAATGAGCTGGGCAAGGCTGATGGATTATAAAATTGTGCTGCAGAATGCTCTGAATGAATACAACGCTGCCAACCCGGGAAATCCTCTTCAGGATGAAAACGGGCAATTCGTTACTTTTTAAACGATATGAACCCATTAAGCTTTAAACAAATGAAAAAGATATCCGCAATACCCGTTGTAGTTGTTCTGGCAGTGGTGCTGGGGTTGTCCTCCTGCTACAAGGATGAGGGAAACTATGAGTACATAGAGGTTTCCGACATTGTAATTGATACCATCGGTATGGCCAACCGCCTTGACCTGATGAGTGTTGAACTGGGAAAAACCCTGAAGCTGAAGCCCAATGTGACCTACCCAGATATTAATAACCTTGAGTATTTCTGGGTGATCTATCCCTATAATTATGGGCCGGTTCAGCAGGGCAATTCCATTGTGTATCCCCAGGCCGATACCATCAGCCGCAGCCACGAGTTGAACTGGATAGTAGATGCCCTGCCGGGCGCCTACAGCATGCAGTTTGTTGCTACTGACCCACAAAATAAGCTGAGATCATTCTACCAGTTTTATTTCAGCATACCCAACCCGGGGGTTCGCTCTGGCTTGTACATCCTTTCGGAATTCGACGGAGATACCGATGTTGAGCTCTATGGTTCGGCAAGGGGCTTGATCCTTGGCGGAGACCACCTTAGCCTGAAGCATTACAGCAACATGCATGGGCTGATCCCCGGAAAACCCCGTTTCATCAGCTTTGGCAGGGATTATTATTATGTCTTTACCGAACAAACCGGCTTGCGCCTGAATGTTAACGGCTTGCAAACAATGGACAACTTCCAGGACATGTTTTACAATGTTCCGGAATACAACCCCCAGGGCATAATGTTTACAAACAACTGTGAGTTCTTTGTTAACAACGGCAAACTGCATGTGATGTATACAAACCTTGCCAATGACCGCAAATTCTCAGCTGCCGTGGCAGGCAACTACCAGGCAGCAAGCTTCCTTGCCAAAAATACCAGGACCTCCTGGGGAGCGGTTCCTGATGCCATTGGCGCTGACCAGGTGATCTTTGATGTCAGCAGAAATGCCTTCAGGCCTTATTTCCCCATGGCATCTTCTGTCAGCGAATTTAAACCCACTGTTCCTGATGCCATCCTTGATGTAAACAATATGGGCCGCAAGCCCGTGGCTTCCATGGAAGCCAACGGGGGCCAGGTATTCAACATTATGAATATCGATGGACATTTCTTCCTGCATGTGATCAGGTTTTTTAACGTGGTGGACAACGGGGATCTTTCCGTGGGAGGCAATTCCATTGTTAGCCTGGCAGGCTGCGAAGGAATTCAGCAAGCCAAATATTTTACCTCCTCCCTGGCTTCCAGTTCCTTTTTCTATGCCACCGACAATGCAGTGCATTCTTTCTCATACACCAGCGGGCAAACAAGCCAGGAAACCATTTATCGCTGCGAGCCAGGTGAGGAGGTGACCGCCATCTTCCAGATGATATCAGGAGGATTTCCTACACAGGGTTGTATTTTGTGGATTGCAACATGGAATCCGCTAACAAAGGAGGGAACTTTGCGCGAGTACGAGGTGGATCCGGCTTCCGGTAAGATAAGAACCCACTGGACAAACAGTTTTGCCCCCCATTTGCCTAACCCAAGTGTTACAACCGGTTTTGGAAAAATTGTTGGAATGACAATAAAATAATAAGTTTAACAAAAAAAATCTAAAGAAATATCTGAATGAAAACGAAACATAACATGGTACTTGCACTGGCTGTCCTGCTTGTCCTTTTGTCAGGTTGTAGCACAAATCCCAATGCTTTCGAGGTAATCTGCAACATTGAAGGACTTGAGGAAGGCACTCCCTTTCAACTGCTACCCGGTGCCACACACAAAAGAGAGGAGGCTTTTGCCAGGGCTGTTGTGAGCGAGGGCAAGCTTGTTTTTGCCGGTGAAATATCCGAACCCCGGCTTTTTTACATCATGAGTGAAGAAGAAAATGCTTTTGGAAGCATTCCTGTAGTTGCCGAGCCCGGTAAAATTAAAGTTACTGCCAAAGCAACCATCCATAGGAGTGAAAGGAGAACTCAGTACAACTTTTCTGAGGCAACAGTGCTAGGCAGCCAGGCCCACCTTACCTACCTTGAAAAAACGGCTCCAAAAAAGCTGTTGAATGCCATTTACGAAGAGAATAATGAAAAAGCAAAGGATATAAGGGATGCAGTAGGAGCTGCCCGCAGGCAGGGAGACAAAAAACTGGAAGAGGAGCTTTACCAGACAGAAGCCTGGAAAGCGAATGCCAAAGCAGAGAAAGATTTCTTTGACCTGGTGAGTGTGACAATGTCCAAAATGATCCTTGACAATGCCGATTCATGGTGGGGCCCCTTTTTGATGCTGGATCAAATGAGCTTCCTTACCGATCAGCAAAAAGGCTGGTGGGAGAAATTCTCACCCGAAGCCAGGGAGAGCTATTACGGGCAGATTGCCCAGGCAGAACTGTTCCCTTTTGGACTGATACAAAAGAAAGCCCCCGAATTTTCGGTGACTGCAGATGACGGGCAGCTGCTTAGCCTGCAGGACATGATAAAGGGAAAAAAATACACACTGATTGATTTCTGGGCTTCCTGGTGTGCCCCCTGCAGAAGGGAGATCCCTAATTTCAAAAAGGCTTATGAAACCTTTGCTCCCAAAGGATTTGAACTGATCGGCATTTCCATCGACCGAAATGCCGATGAATGGCGCGAATTGCTTGAAGCCGAAAAACTGCCCTGGCCCAATTACCTCGACACACATCAGATTGCCGAGCTCTACAAAGTACGCCTGGTGCCCACAACCTACCTTGTTGATGAAAACGGGATTATCATTGCCGAAAACCTCAAGGGAGAAGCCCTTATGGAGAAGCTCCATGAACTTCTGAATTAAACCTGGAATGTAATTTAAAGGTTGCCTCCCGTTTGTGAGGCAACCTTTTTTAAACTGCACACATTTAATAATCTGATTTGTTATATATTAGCTGAATTGCTTCAAAATGAAGAAAACCTTAAAAAGTATACTTTTCACTTTTGCTTTTGTGATTCTGGCAACAATGGCTTCAGCACAGATACTGGAACCGGTTTCCTGGAATTTCAGCAGTGAGAAGATTTCGGCCAGCCGGTATGAATTGCGTTTTACCGTTGCCATCGACGCGGGCTGGTCGATCTACGGAACCGATATTCAGGCTGGAGGACCGGTTGCCACCTCCATCGCATTTGAGGAGGCAGAGGATTACATCAGGGTGGGGGAGCTGCGTTATCCCCAGCCCAAAAAAAAGTTCGACCCCAACTTCGAGATGGATCTTTCCATGTTCAGCGGAACGCTAACCTTCAGTCAAACGGTGGAATTAGTTTCGCCGGATGCCGTAACAGTAAAGGGTGAGATTTGCTTCATGTCGTGCAACGATTCTTCCTGCCTGCCACCCGATTTTGTACCCTTCAGCTTTACCCTGGGGGGTGATGCCGACAGCCAGGCTTTAGCCGGGGAGCTTACCTCCGATAGCCGGCAGCAATCCGAAGGCCTGGGTTGGGGGTTGCTGAAGGGTTTCCTGGGGGGCTTGCTGGCCCTGCTCACACCCTGCGTGTTTCCAATGATCCCGCTTACGGTAAGCTTTTTTCTGCGCAATGCCAGCAACAAGACAAGGGCGGTCAGGGATGCACTGATGTACGGGCTGACAATTGTTTTTTCGTATGTGGTGCTGGGCATGGCCATTGCAATGATCTTTGGGGCCCATACCCTGAATGCCCTGGCTACAAGCCCCGGCTTCAACCTGTTTTTCTTTGCCCTGCTGGTGTTTTTTGCCGCTTCCTTCCTGGGAGCTTTTGAACTTACAATGCCATCCGCCTGGTCGAGTTCCCTGGATGCCAAAGCCGACAAAAGCGGCGGGCTGATCGGGGTGTTCCTCATGGGGATTACCTTTGTGCTGGTGTCATTCTCCTGCACCGGTCCCATCGTGGGTACCCTGTTGGTGGAGGCAGCAACAAAGGGTAATATCCTATCCCCAGCAGCCGGTATGCTGGGCTTCAGCCTGGCCCTGGCCGTACCCTTCAGCCTGTTTGCCTTGTTTCCAAGGGCATTAAAGGCCCTGCCAAGATCCGGTGGCTGGATGAATGCCGTGAAGGTGGTCCTTGGTTTTGTGGTGCTTGCATTCTCCCTGAAATTCCTGGCTGTTGCCGATGCCGTGGGCCAGTGGGGAATCCTCGATAGGGAAATATTCCTGGCAGCCTGGATTGGAATCTTCCTGTTGCTGGGTATGTACCTGATTGGAAAAATCAGGTTTGCGCACGACAGCGAGCTGAAGGCCATGAGCGTACCCCGCTTATTGCTTGCCATTGCTTCCTTTGCCTTCATGTTTTACCTGATCCCCGGCCTTTGGGGGGCCCCACTGAAGGGAGTCAGCTCCTTTCTGCCACCCATTACAACCCAGGATTTTGACCTTACACGCCCTGGAGCTGCCCCTGCCACTCCAGCCCCTGCATCACAAACACTTTACAGTGGTGAAAGCGTTAAAGAAGGAGCCCATGGGCTGTTTACATATACCGATTTTGAAGAAGGAATGGCTGCTGCACAAAAATTCAACATGCCCGTATTCCTTGACTTTACCGGCCTGGGTTGTGCAAATTGCCGCAAGATGGAAGCCTCCGTGTGGTCCGATGCCCGCGTGCAACAAAGCCTTGGCAATGAATTTATTAAAATTGCCCTTTATGTGGATGACCGAACACCCCTGGAGAATGAATATCAATTCGTCTCTGCCTCTATGGGCCGAAGCCGCACAATCCGTACCGTTGGCCAAAAGTGGAGCGTCTTCCAGGCAGAGCGATTCGGGGTAAATACCCAGCCTTACTATGTTATCCTGGATTCCGGCGGAAATGCTCTGACACCCGGATATGGTTTCAACCTGGATGTGGAGAAATTTCTTGATTTCCTGAATGCCGGCAAAAGATCCTTTCAGTAAGTTGTGGTTTTTCAATGGCCAGTTGTTTGTTTTTGGTGATTCTGGAAAAGCTGCCTCTGGCAGCTTTTCTTTTTAACTCCCTCCCGCCACTTCTGTGGGACCCTAAGGCTTCCCTTCGATCCCTTAGGGTCCGGCTTGACAATGAGATAATGTGAGAATGAAGAAAATCCCTGTGAAACACTTCTTAAAAATCTTTGCGACACTGTGTCCCGGCCTTTTTCTTCTCCACGAATTCCCCAAATTTCAAAACCAATTTTCACAAACCCCAAGCCCCAAGCCCCAAGCCCCAAGCCTCATGCCCCACACCTCATGCCCCACACCTCAGACCTCGCACCTCACACCCCATACCCAACTTCCGCAAATATTTTTTTCAAACAGATTCTATTAAAAATCCCATGATTCAGGGAGTGGTTTTGTCATTTGGTCTTTTGCCTTTAAAATATCGGCCGGGGATGGATGGGGGCTTGTTAAGGAATTGTGAATGCAGGCCTTGGATATATGGGGGAAAAGGAATATTTTAGGCACGAATAAGAGCATAAGAATTCATTGAATAAATGGAAAGGGCATTTTGAATGGTGGTTATCATACATATACAGCCGTGTGGGGATGTATTGTATGAAAAAACCCTACCTATTAACAAGCTAGCGGGCATTTTAACCAAAAACAACCCAATTCATTTTGATTTGACTTACCCGAAAAGACATAGAAACCACGAGATTGAAGAGCTTTCAGAGAGATATCTGCGAAATTCTATCCCTGCAAGCTGGGTCACTAATAAATTGCAATTAGACTATGGAACCGATTATAACTGTGAAATAACCTTAGATAATGGTGTAAGCGGCTTAAACTTCTCTATTCAATTAAAAGGAAAAGAAATTGAAAAACATAACAAATACGCAATTATAGCTGGAATAAAAAGAACTACGATTAATCGTTGGCTTAGAAAACTTGAACCAACCATGATTGTAGCCTATATCGTTGATGAAAATGAAGCATATTGGACATGGTTTACTGATAATACTTTTGACTTAACTAAAAACAACAAAACCTACCAAATTAAAATACCCAAAGAGAATAAATTATCTTTAATCGATTGGGATACAGTTCAGAATTATCTTAAAAAAGTTTTTAGCAGGAAGCATTTACTTTACAAGTATCCCAGCCCAAGAATAAGTGCTAATGAAGGTTGGGCTTTATTCTTTCAACGAAAATTTGAAAGCGCATTAGGTTATCTAAAAGAGTTAAGCAAAACAAAAAATGAAGCAATTGTATGGAATGTAATTGCGGTATGTTATTACGAAATGTATCAATATAAAAACGCGTTGATAAATATTAACAAAGCTATTGAGCTAAGTAATAGCAAAGAATTACTGTTAAATAAGGCTTCATTTCTAACAGAGCAAGGAAGAATTGAAAAAGACAGAAACAAGCTATTTCTTGCTATGGATATTTATCATGAACTCATATACTCTGATTATGACAACTTTTATTTATTCTATAATTACGCTAATGCATTATCATTATTAAACGAACATTATGAAGCAATTTACCAATTCAGGGAAGCACTTAGAATTAATCCAAATTATGCACAAGCATGGAAAAACTTAGGAACAGAATATTTCTATTTATCAAAGCATAAGGAAGAATTGAAGTGTTATGACAAAGCATTATTAATTGAGCCGAACTTAGCTGAAGCTTTATTCAGTAAAGGGTTGACACTTTATAATGTTTTTAAGGAAGTTGACAAGGGTCTTGAATTAATGATTAAAGGTGCTAATCAAACTGACAGGTTTGAGCATGAATTCCCAATGGCATTTTACTGGATTGCGGAAGGATATCTAAAAAAGAATGATATTGATTTAGCAGAAGCTTGGAATATAAAAGGATTACAAAATAACCCAACTCATAATTTTTTAACTAAACAAAGAACTGAAATTGAAAAACTAAAAAACGCCCGCTAACATGGTATAGCCAACAATGGCGGTGCTTAGCAGTAGTTTTTCGTTCGCTGCTCCGCATGGGCTTCATCTCGGTGTGGCTAAATCAGGAACGTTGGCAGTATTTTTAGAGAATAACCTCCCGAAACACTGGAAAATATGGATTACTTTGACATACAAAATGAAAAGTTTTATGATTTCTTAAATGAAACTTTTGAAATCAATAAATACCGAAAGTGGGAGGATATTGCAAATAATATTACATTATTAAAAGTCAAAAGAACATATAGAGTATTTGCAAATTTATTCCCAAGGAATTATCCGTATTTTGTAGAGTTAGAAAAAACTAAAAATGAATTTTCGAGCATACATTACGGAACAATTAAAGCCAATAAAATTATTGACGAGGTCGTTCGATTCTCTTTGTATTCTGATAAAATTATTGTTTTTCATCCACTTCAAAACCCTACAGTTACCAATCAAAAAATTGACCCTGGGAAGAATCCAAAATACTGGTTGCCTGACTTTTTAGATTCATTGTATTTTTATATAGTTATTCAGAAATGGGTGAAATCTGGAATAATTAAACTAATAATTAATCCTTATGAATATGATTTAGATGTTAGAGATAGTATTGACAAAAAAGTTGAACAAAGGATAAAAGATTTAAATAAAGAGTTTTTTGATATAGCGAAAGATTCTGTGTTGGATAATCTTGCTGAGCAGTTTGCAATTTTTTATAAACACAGAAGTAAAGACTATATTATTGAGAGCTTACTTGAAATGAAGAATCCTAGATTTACCGAGGGAGATGCTAACGAATTTGCAAACAAGATTATAGAGGCAATTCCTAGAAGAAATCCTTTATACAACAAATTAGGAATTGATATCGGCGGTTCACGTATGCTTGCCCCGACAAAAGGTGGTGGTCCCTTAGAATCAATAATTATGATATCTGAAAAATCAGGTGGGAATATTTATACTCCTTCTGAAGCTCAATGGCAGCAGATTAAAGCTTATGGATTAGATGATTTTTGGCTAAAAGTGAATCATTTATACTCTAAAATACCTTTAAACTTTCTAAATAATGTTGACACTAGTTTTGCTTTAGAAATGAGGCTTGAGGATAGACTTTCAGGTGTTCGACAGGAATTGAAGAAAATTTATAGTGAGCTTAAAGAAATCAAAGTTGAGGATTTTAGTGAGTCAAAAATGAGACTGATTCAAGAGGGTTTTATTGAAGAACTTAAAAAAGCCGAGGCTGAATGGAGTGCGATAAAAAAACAAGCTGAACTATCTAGAAAGTATTGGATTACAGCAAATGTTGGTGTGCCATTTTTAACAAATGAGTTTTCGATTCTCCCATTAGCTATTGGCTCTCTTGCTTGGTTATTTATGAACGAGAAATCAGCTTTTGAAAATCGAAAATTATATAAAGTGAAGAACCCAATTTCTGTATATGTTGATTTGAAAAATAAGCGAGAGAATTTTATGACTGAATTGAGAAATTGTATAATATAATAACTACCGCCAATATACAGGAACAGCGTATAACATGATGTAAAACCAGGAAATAATTAGAAATTTAAAAAGCAGCGTAAAAACTATCTCCCTGGTGGGGTTTAGTTCAAAATGGTTTAGCCAATCCCGCTCGAGCGGGACGGGTCCGGTGCAGGCTTCAGGCTCTGTGCCCCGCAAAGGGTTTATCCCGGCGGAAAGCGACGAAGCCCGCAAATCCGTCTCGTTGAAATCTAACGAGATGGCTATCCCAGGAACGTTGTGCGTTAGCTTAAAAACCAAACTCAGATGAGACTGCTAACACGTTTAGCTTTAATATTTTCATTACTGGATGTGGAAAGGAGAAAACCATTTCATATAATCCATTTGAGCCGAATACAGACCTGAAAACGAAGACAGCTTTAAAGAATGGATTTACTCTGAAATGGGCCTGCGACGGCGGATACAATACATATTTCCTGAAAAATGACAACTACGAACTTAACTTTTATGAAGATTGCACAAAGCCTGGAAAAATTATCGGAGAGACACATGTATATAAGCTGGCTTACGGAGAGAATTGTTGGGAGCACAGCAACAGTCTGCAAATTGATATTGATGAATTCAGAAACGAGATAAAATCAATAATTAGCAGATTTAATGGTATTTTGCTTGATACAGTAACTGTTTTGAGAGACGGTTCGATGATAATTAATGTTCTCAACAGAGAGAAAAATGTTTTTGAGAGCAGAATTAGCTGTTATCCAAATGGAGAGCTATATCTGACATTTGAAATTTGGAACAATAATTAATAAAGCCAAACGCACAACCTGGTAGCCAACAATAGCGGCGCTTATCGGTAGTTTGGTTACTGATGATGAGGCCAGATCCCAGGGGCTAAAACCCCATAACTTCCCGAGCTATCCCCTATCTTCTTCAACCTCTGTGAAGTTTTTTTAAGACCCCCCGCAGATCTCCGCTGATCAGAAGAAGAAAGTCGCAGATTTTCGCAGATAAAGCTTTGCGCCTTTGCGAGAAACACCTGCCGTGGGCTGCAGCTCTGCCCTATCAGCCCACCCCGTAAGGGGTGAAATAACGATAGCCAGAAAGCCCCCATTTATTCCTGCCCACCCTGTAGGGGTGGAATACGGGGCATTGATTGCACGCCCTCCGGGGTGCAGCCCGCTGTATGGCTTCCTTCTTCTATCGCTGTCTGCCCCCTCCGGGGGCCTTCGGAAGCGCTTTCTCTGTCATCCACCCCCCCCACAAACCACCCCTCACCCAACTTCCTGAAGTTTTTTTTCCATGTTTTAAAAACCCCGGTTAATGTGGTAATGGGGAAACCCGGGTTGAACGTGATAATGGGTAATAACCCCGGGGTGCACGTAATGAACCCCGTGGATGCCCACATGTGCAGGGGGGCGTTGGCGACTACGTACCCCGGGTTCCACCCGGGGCTATTGATATTTAACCCCTTCGGGGTTGGGCGTGGATGGTGGAGGCGGGGGGCGATTAACCCCGGGTCGGAATCCGGGGTGAGGGGTGAACCCGTTGCCATGCAGGCCACCCCGCAGGGGTTCAACGTCAATAGCCCCGGATCCCAATCCGGGGTGCAGGATCATCGCCGTTTCAGGCAACCCCGCAGGGGTTAAATTTCAATAGTCCCGGATCGCAATCCGGGGTAATCAGGAGCCGCCCGTTCAAGGCAACCCCTTCGGGGTTGAATGTTAATAGCCCCTGGTGGGACCCTGGGTGCACGTGATAATGGGTGGAACCCGGGTTGCACGTGATAATGGGTATTAACCCCGGGGTGCACGTAATGAACCCCGTGGATGCCCACATGTGCAGGGGGCGTTGACGACTACGTACCCCGGGTTTCACCCGGGGCTATTGATATTTAACCCCTTCGGGGTTGGGGATGGATGGTGGGGGCGGGTTCTGCCAACCCCGGGTTCCACCCGGGGCTATTGATGTTAAACCCCCTTCGGGGTTGGGGGGTGGATGTTGGGGGCGGGGGTGTTGGTGATCCGGGTTTCCTGTGATCTGCCAACCCCGGGTTTCCATATTATCTGGCAACTCCGGGTTCCATATTATCTGCCAACCCCGGGTGGAACCCGGGGTGACCGTAATAATGATGATGGGGTGGAACCCGGGGTGCGAGGGATGATCCCGGTGCCAGCCAACCCCGCCCAGGGTAATATGGATTTAATATAAAAAACACCCTCCCTGATCCCAATATTTGATATTTTCATATATTTGAAATACAAACACACACCCCCATGAGCACCTACACCCAGATCCTGTACCACGTGGTATTCAGCCCCTACAACCACCAGCCCACCCTCTGCCGGCAACACCGCCCCGAACTGTTCCGCAACATCACCGGCATCCTGAAAAACAAACACTGCCACCTGTACCAGATCGGCGGCATGGATGATCACCTGCATATTGTCACCCATATTCACCCCACGGTGAACCTGGCCAGCCTGGTGAAGGACATCAAGCTGGCCTGCAGCCAGCACATCAAACAAAAACGCCTGTTCCCGGATTTCAACGGCTGGCAGGAAGGATACGGCGGATTCACCTGTTCGTATGCCGACAAAGCCCGGCTGATCCGTTACGTGCAAAACCAGGAGGAACATCACCGCATGAAATCCTACAAGCAGGAATTTATGGACCTGCTGAAGGAACATGGGATGGATTTCGATGACAGGTATTGGTTGTCATCCCCAGGGTAACCCCGCAGGGGTT
>OBJA01000615.1_pt1 | contig 29439 bp, 15 predicted proteins | sample 1519751 | NCBI WGS metagenome assembly OBJA01 (sample SAMEA3881238, study PRJEB22517) | soil metagenome | biome: lake sediment; feature: soda lake sediment; material: sediment, water from around vicinity | place: India | collected 2013-12-23 | depth 3 m
TAGCAAATTATTAAGCCCCCGGATACTTATCAGCATCCGGGGGCTTGTATTTTTATTATAGGGTTATAGGGTTATTGGGTTGTTGGGTTATTGGGTTGTTGGGACCCTAAGGGTCCCTGAGAAACCCTTGCTGGCCGCGGGCTGCAGCCTTTCGAGAACCTAAGGGTCCCTGTGAAATCCTTTCTGGCCGCGGGATACAGACCGCCGGAGGGGAACCATAAGGGTCCCTGAGAAAAAAACCTGTGGGTCTCTGCGAAAACCCTTGTGGCCAAATTGCGCCCAGTCCTCCCCGATGTAAACTCGCACTAAACTCGGACTAAACTCGGACCAAATTCGCACTTAATTCGCGAATTCGCGAATTAGGTGCGAATTAAGTGCGAATTAAGTGCGAATTTAGTCCGAATTTACTACGAAATAAGTACGATTTGGGGTAAAGAAGAAGGAGGAATAACCCAATAACCCAATAACTTAATAACCCAATAACTTAATAACCCAATAACTTAATAACCCAATAACCACCCTCCGGCTTGCTCATCAGATGATCATCGTCAGGTTGATGCGTTTTCTTTCGCGGTCGACATGCAGAACTTTCACGCTTACTTTCTGGTTGAGGCGAACCACCTGGGCGGGGTCGCGCACGAAGGAAGCGGAGAGCTGGCTTACATGCACCAGCCCGTCCTGGTGAACTCCTACATCCACAAAAGCCCCGAAGGCAGTGATGTTGGTCACGATTCCCGGCAGCACCATTCCTTCGCGCAGGTCGTCAAGGCTGTTGACGTTGCGATCAAATTCAAAAAGGTCGAACTTCCTGCGTGGGTCGCGCCCCGGGCGGGCCAGCTCCTGCATGATATCCTGAAGGGTGGGCAGGCCGGTTTTTTCGGTGATGTATTTTTTGGGATCGATCTGCTTGCGCAGCTGCTCATCGGCCATCAGGTCTTCCACCTTCACTCCCAGGTCTTTTGCCATCTGCTCCACGATATGATAGGATTCGGGGTGCACTGCACTTCTGTCAAGGGGGTTTGCCGACTGGTTAACCCGAATAAAGCCTGCAGCCTGTTCGAAGGCTTTGGCTCCAAAGCGGGCAACTTTTTTCAGGCCTGCACGCGAGGTAAAAGGGCCGTTCTCTTCCCGGTGCTTCACAATGGAAGCAGCCAGGGCGGGGCCCACCCCCGAAACATAGGTCAGCAACTCCTTGCTGGCAGTGTTGAGTTCGACGCCCACTGCATTCACACAGCTCATCACCACATCGTCCAGGCTGTTTTTCAGAAATTTTTGGTCCACATCATGCTGGTACTGCCCCACCCCGATTGATTTTGGGTCAATCTTTACCAGTTCCGAGAGGGGGTCGGCCAGGCGGCGGCCGATGCTCACTGCCCCGCGAACGGTCACATCATAATCGGGGAATTCTTCCCTTGCCACCGAAGAAGCCGAATACACCGATGCCCCGCTTTCATTTACCATAACGGCCACCACATCGCGGTCGAAGCGGATGGTGCGTACCAGGTTCTCTGTTTCGCGCCCTGCAGTACCGTTTCCAATGGCAATGGCCTCAATGCGGTAGGCGTTCACCAGGTTTTGTATCTTGGAGGCAGCTTGCCGGCCCTGGCTCTGTGGCGGATGGGGGTAGATTGTCTCGTTGTGCAACAGCCGGCCCTCGCTATCCAGGATCACCACTTTACACCCTGTGCGAAAGCCCGGGTCAATGGCCAGAATTCGTTTTTGTCCCAGGGGGGAGGCCAGCAGCAACTGTCTTAGGTTTTCGGCAAACACCCTTATGGCTTCCCTGTCGGCTGCCTCCCTGAGCTGGTTGCGGATCTCGGTTTCTATGCCCGGCTCCAGCAGCCGCTTGTAAGAATCCTCCAGGGCCATCTGCACCTGTTGGGCGGCTTCTGCATGCCCCCGCACAAACTGTCGATCCAGTATCTCCAAAGCCTTTTCTTTTTCCGGGCCTATGCTGATCTTCAGCATCCCTTCCTTTTCGCCCCTGAACATGGCAAGGATGCGGTGTGAGGGCGCCTTGCGGATCATCTCCGACCATCCGAAATAAGTTTCATATTTGCGGGCCTCTTCTTCCTTTCCCTTGACAGGCTTGCTTGTGATGGTGGCCTCGCGCTCAAACAGCTGGCGGATGCGCGCCCTGGCCCGGGCATCTTCATTGATCCATTCGGCTATGATGTCGCGCGCTCCTGCCAGGGCCTCCTCCGGCGACTCCACCCCTTTTTCATCATTTACATACTTCAGAGCTTCCCGCTCCAGATCGAAACGCTCCTGGGAAAAGATACGGTGTGCAAGGGGTTCCAGCCCTTTTGCAAGGGCCATGGTAGCCCTTGTTTTGCGTTTTGGGCGGTAAGGCAGGTAAAGGTCCTCCAGTTCGGAAAGGGTGCTGGCCTCCCGGATTGACTTTTCCAGCTGTGGATCCAGTTTTTCCTGTTCGGCAATGGAGGCCAGGATAACCTCCCGCCGCTTATCCAGCTCCTGCAACTGGGCCAGGCGGTCGCGGATCTGGGCGATCTGAACCTCGTCAAGCGAACCGGTGGCTTCCTTGCGGTAACGTGCAATAAATGGCACGCTGGCCCCTTCAGAAAGCAACTGGGCAGTCCTGCTCACCTGGCTTTGGCTAAGGGAAGCTTCCCGGGATATTGCAACATAATAGTTCTGTAAATCCATTATAAGCGGGTTAACAAATTAATATTCGATTTCAAGCTGCATGCCCATTTTAAAGGAACGGCGGTGGTAAGGGCTAAGGCCGTGATCAATAACTGCCTGGCGGTGAAAGGCTGTGGGATAGCCCTTATTGGTATGCCAGCCATAAACCGGGTGAAGCTGATGAAGTTCCTGCATGTAGCTGTCGCGGTGGGTCTTGGCCAGAATGGATGCAGCTGCTATGGAAAGATAAAGACCATCGCCCTTGATAATACATTGATGGGGGGTATTTCCATAAGGCTTGAAATAGTTTCCGTCAACCAGAATAAAGCCGGGCTGCAGTTTAAGTTTTCGCAATGCAGCATGCATTGCCATAATGCTTGCCTTCAGGATATTGACCTGGTCGATCTTCTGGTGATCGATCATAGCCACAGCCCAGGCCTGTGCCTGATTTTCGATTCGCTGCCTGAGCATATGGCGCACTTCGGCTGAAAGTTTTTTCGAATCGTTGAGCATACAGGCCAGCTGGGGATCCAGTTGCGGGGGCAATATCACGGCGGCTGCAAACACGGGCCCTGCCAGGCAGCCCCTTCCTGCTTCATCGCAGCCTGCCTCATTGGCCAGCTTGCTGTAACTGCTTAGCAATACCGCTTCGTTCATCAGGCAGTTATTTGGTTGAAGAACTCAAGGTAACGGTGCTTCTGGGAATGGAAAGAATAATTCTCCACCACCGTTTGCCGGCCTTTGCGACCCAGCTCACGCCTAAGGGGGTATGACTCAACCAGCAGGCTGATCTTTTCAAACCATTCATCCCAGTCACCTGCAATAAAGCCATTTACCCCGTCGGTGATGATCTCGGTATTAACACCCACGGGCGACATCACCGCGGGTATCTCAAGGGCCATGTACTGAAGACCTTTGAAGCCGCATTTTCCCCGGGCCCAGGCATCATCGGGCAGGGGCATGATGCCGATATCGATGGCCTGCAGATCGGAGATCTCCGTCTGGCGCTGCCACCTGACATTTTCCAGGCCGGGCACCTCCTCCCATAAAGGCTCATCCGATATGACCCTGAAGCAAACCTGATCCCCGTATTTTTCACGCAGCCTGCGCAACAGGGGTACAGCCAATGCAAGATGTTTCAGGGTGGTGGAGGAGCCCGTCCAGCCGATACAAACCGGCAGCTGCCCATCTCGGGTAGCTGGAAGGTAATAGTCGGTATCGATGGTGGTGGGCATCACCTGCACGTTGGAGTTGTACTGAAGGGCGAAATCTGCAAGATAGCGGTTGCCCACCAGCACCAGGTGGCTAAGGGAGATCACCCGGGGGGTCTTGGAGGGCCTTTTCAAAAATGAAACGGCCTGGTTGCCGTTGGAGACATCCTTCAACCAGATGCTGTCGTCAAAATCAAGGATCAGCCTGGCTCCCTTTTTTCGGAGAACGCGCTCAAACCAGGTGAAACCCAACATATGGGCTTCGCGGTAGATGAATATTGCATCGTATTCATGACAGGCTTTCAGGTCGCTGATACGCTGCCTGAGGCTTTTTAACAGAATACGGAACTTACCCAGAAAATGACCCGGTGAATAAAAAGCCGCATCATCCTGCTGGCTGATCAGAAAAGAGATATGGTAATCGTAGCCGTTGGCCGACAGAAAATCAAGATATTGTTCAAAACGAAACCGCTGACCCGGGGAACGCCCCGGCCTGTGAGCCACCAGGAACAACAACTTTTTTCTCTTCATAGATCACCAATGACAGCTACTGGCAGAACAGCAGAAACAGAATTAAGAAAATGAAAAATTACCCTGGATTCCCTGATAGCTTAAAGACTTACCAGGTTGTTCAGTACATTTTCAAAGATAATCCTTCCATCGGTATTTCCAAGCTCAGGATCGCAAGCTCTTTCAGGGTGGGGCATCATCCCGAATACATTGCGGCCGGTATTGCAGATGCCGGCAATATTATCGATTGAGCCGTTATGGTTTGATTCGGGGGTAGGATTTCCATTTTCATCGCAGTACCTGAAGAGCACCTGGTCGTTATCGTAAATGGATTTCAGGGCCTCTTCCCCGGCATAAAACCTGCCTTCACCGTGTGCAATGGGAATATTCAGGGGTTTTTCAGCTGATATACTACTTGTTATCAGGCTGTTGGATGTTTCGCAGCGGATCAGTGTGTTTCGGCAGATAAAACGGTGACTGGGGTTGTGCAGCAGGGCCCCCGGCAGCAGGTGAGCCTCGCAAAGGATCTGGAATCCATTGCAGATACCCATTACATAACCTCCCTTGTTGGCAAAGGCTATTACCTGTTCCATAATGGGAGAGAAACGGGCAATGGCACCGCTGCGAAGATAATCGCCGAAAGAAAAACCTCCCGGCAGGATGATAAAGTCGCAACCCTGCAGGTCATGGTCCTTGTGCCAGAGGGCTACCACCTGCTGGTTCAGCAGTTTCTTCAGCACGTAAATGACATCATGATCGCAATTTGAACCCGGAAACACTACTACTCCAAACTTAGGCATCTTATAAGGGTTTGTTTGTAACAACTAACTGGCAAGCTGCAAAGTTACAAAAAAAAAGACTATCCGGCTTTTGAAGCTAGGAGACTAATCCAGCCTTGCCAGCTTTCCTGTGAGGATCAGCGCCAGCAGCAGGGTGAAGATGATCTCAGGCAAAAGATTCTTTTTCATTTCCATAAAAAATACCGACAAAAACATACTTAGGGGGATCACCATCAAGGCATAGTGTATCTCGAAAAAGCCTTCCATAACCAGGGTTGACAGAAGGGCTATGAAAAAAAACCAAACCAGTATATGAAATCTCTTGCGGATGCGTATGGGTTTTTCACCAAAATGCCCGAAGGTAACCTTCAGGAATGCCACCAGAAACAGCATCCCCAGAAAGCCCAGGAAAGCTTGTGTATAGTAGCTGAAGCTGTGGCTGAACACCTGCAGAAGGCCCTGGTAGGAAAGAATAGCAGAAAAATTCTCCTCAAAAACATCTGCCAGGTATAAAATCACCCCCAGGAAAAGAAAAGGGGTAGCAAATCCCATGAGCGTAGCGAGCAATCCCCGGATATTTCCCACGGTATAAGTAAAAAGTGCAATAACAGCCAGAAACAGGAACAGCAAAGCCGGCAAATAGAACAGCCCGGCAAGGGCCACCAGCAGCCCCACGTTATACACCTGCAGGATGATCTCTTTTTCGGGGAAAGCATCGAATATTTTGTTCAGAGCCAGCAGCAGGAAGAAGTTGGCAAACAGCACCGGGTTGAGCGACATCATTTCGAAGGTACCGCTCATGAGCACTACGTAAATCAGGGCAGGCAGCAGGGTAAAGCGATCCATCAGGTTCCTGGAGGTAACAATATGATTTACCAGGAAAGCCTGTATGATCAGAAAGCACCAGGCGGCGATGACCTGAAGCAGGGGGAAATTTTGAATAAACGGAAGCAACAGATTGAACAGGGGAGCAGCCTGCTGTGCAGGCAAGCTGTGGTGGGTAAAGAAAATAAAGCTATCGGCCCACAACAGAAGCGCCAGCAGGATGAGAATAAACGGTGTGAGCACCCGGCTTTTTTTAAAGATACCGATCAGCATAAAAAAACATTCTATTGCAATACATCTCTACCAATATCCTGCCGGAAGTATTTTCCTTTGAAGTCGATTATACGGGCGTTATCATAGCTCATTTTCAGGGCTTCCTCCAGTTGGGATGCCAGGGAGGTGATCGCCATTACCCTTCCGCCATTTGTTAGCAACATACCATCCTTTTCGCGGATGCCGGCATAAAAAAGCAGGCTGTGGTGGACATCCTCAAGCTTGTTCACCTGGAAGCCTTTTTCAAATTCACCCGGGTAACCCCCCGAGGTGAGCACCAGTGTTGCTGCTGACTGCGAAGAGATGGTTATCGCTGCCTGATGAAGGGTTTTTCGTCCGGCGGCCTCCAGCAGTTCCACCAGGTCGGATTCCAGTCGTGGGATGACCACTTCTGTTTCGGGATCACCCATCCTGACGTTGTATTCAATGACGTAAGGATCGCCCTCCACTTCCATCAGGCCAAAGAACAAAAACCCGGTAAATGGGATGCCCTCCTGTTGCAGCCCGGCAACCGTGGGGATGATGATCTGCTGTTCCACCTTTTTCATAAAAGCCCCATCAGCAAAAGGAACGGGAGAAACAGCACCCATACCACCGGTGTTGGGCCCGGTATCACCCTCTCCCACCCTTTTATAATCCTTGGCTTCGGGCAGCATCCGGTAGTTCACCCCATCGGTGATGGCAAACACCGACAGTTCACGGCCCTTAAGAAATTCCTCAATGACCACCATTGCCGATGCCTGCCCGAACATCTGCTGGCATAGCATCTGCTCCAGCAGCTGTTCGGCTTCCTGCAGGCTGTGGGTGATGATCACCCCTTTTCCGGCTGCCAGCCCATCGGCCTTGAGCACATAGGGAGCATCCAGGCCCTGAAGGAATGCCTTACCCTGCTGCAGGGTTTCCTTTGTGAAATGTCCATAGCGTGCCGTTGGTATCTGGTGGCGCTCCATAAAAGCCTTTGCAAAAGCCTTGCTGCCCTCAAGGCGGGCTCCCGAAGATCCCGGCCCGATAAACAGCACCCTTGACAACTGCGGCCGGGAAGCAAAATAGTCGGCAATACCCTTCACCAGGGCCTCCTCGGGGCCTACCACCACCATGTCGACCTGATGATCAATGACAAATGCTCCCACGCTGGCAAAATCAAGCACATCCAGCTCCACATTCTGCCCGTGAAGGGCTGTACCCGGGTTACCCGGTGCAATATACAGTTTGCTGCAACGACTGCTCCGGGCAATCTTCCAGGCAAGGGCATGTTCGCGCCCACCCGACCCAATCAGCAATATGATCATGACTGTTCTGTTTTAAAAAAATATGAATGATAAAGGATATGTATACAGGGAAAACAACCTGCGCTCCCTTATCATTCATATCATGGTTCAGTTACCTTGTTATTTTAATCCTGACCTTTCCAGCAAGGGATCAATGGAGGGTTCCTTACCCCGGAACCGTTTGTACAGCTCCATGGGATGCTCACTGCCCCCCCTTGAAAGAATGTTCTGGCGGAAAGCATCTGCAGTGCTGCGATCGAAGATGCCCTTCTCGCGGAAAGCCTGATAGGCATCCGCATCGAGCACTTCGGCCCATTTATAGCTGTAATATCCAGCAGCATACCCCCCGGCAAAGATATGGCCGAAGGAGGTTCCCATCATGGCATCCTCCAGCCTTGGAAACAGTTGTGCAGGCTGCATGGCCCTTGCCTCAAAAACATCAACGGGTTCTTCAAGGGGTTGGGTGATGCTGTGCCAGGCCATATCAGTTATGCCAAAGCCCAGCTGCCTGACCATGGCATAGGCAGCATTATAATTGCGTGAAGCAATGATCTTGTCGATATAATCGGCAGGAATAGCTTCACCGCTCTGGTAATGACGGGCAAAAAGTTCCAGGAATTCCCGTTCCACTGCCCAGTTCTCCATTATATGCGAGGGCAGTTCAACGAAATCGCGGTAAACACTGGTACCTGCCAGCCCCGGGTAAGTAACATCGGAAAGCATCCCGTGCAGGGCATGGCCAAATTCATGAAGGAAGGTGTTAAACTCATTGAAAGTAAGCAGTGAAGGACGCGAGTCGGTTGGCTTTGAAAAGTTGCAGACAATGGAAATAAAGGGGCGAATGTCTTTTCCATCGCGCTTCTGCTGTGCGCGGAAACTGGTCATCCAGGCACCGCTTCCTTTGCCCTCGCGGGGAAAGAAATCAAGATACAGGATGGCCAGGAATTTATCATCCCCGTCATATACTTCATAAGCCTTCACATCGGGATGATACACCGGGATGTTCTTGTTTTCGGTGTACCGGAGCCCCCAAAGCCGGTTGGTCAGCCCAAAGACACCCTGGATGACATTCTCAAGCTGGAAATAGGGCCTTAGCATTTCCTGGTCCAGATCATATTTCTGCTGGCGCAGTTTCTCGGCATAATAGGTCCAGTCCCAGGCTTGCAGCTGAAAATCGGCACCTGATTTCCAGGCATGTTGCTGCACCTGCTGGATTTCATTTTTTGCAGGCTCAAATGAAGCCTTCAGCAACTGCTCAAGAAACCCATTCACATTGGAGGCGTTCTGTGCCATTCGTTCAACCAGCACAAAGTCGGCAAAGCTGGGGTATCCCAGCAGGCGGGCTCTTTCAAGGCGCAGGTTGACAATACGCTTCACGTTCTCCCTGTTATCATTTTCATTCCCTCTGAAGCCCCTTCGGCTGGATGCCACAAAAAGCTCCCGGCGCAGTTCACGGTCGTCGGCATACTGCAGGAAGGGCACCATGCTGGGAGCATGCAATGTAAACACCCAGCCTTCCAGCTGGCGGCTGCGTGCGGCCTGGGCTGCAGCCTCAATCTGCGACTCGGGAAGCCCCGATAATCTGGACTCATCCGTGATATGAAGAAAATAATCGTTGGTTTCAGCCAGCACATTGTCGCTGAACTTCAGGGAGAGTTCCGACAGCTCGCGCGAGAGCTCCCGAAGACGCTGCCGTGAACCCTCATCCAGGGATGCCCCGTTGCGGGCAAACGACAGCCAGGTCTTCTCCAGCAGGGTGGCCTGCTCGGGGCTGAGATCCAGTTGCTCACGGCTATCGTAAACAGCTTTCACCCTGGCGAACAATGCCTCGTTGAAAAGAATATCATTGCCGTGGTCGGCCAGCAAAGGAGCCATATGCCGGGCCACCTCCTGCATCTGAGGATTGGTTTCGGCATCGGTTAAAGGATAAAAAATACCGCTTACCCTGGACAACAGGCTGCCTGATCGGGCAAGCGCTTCAATGGTGTTGGCGAAAGTAGGCACCTCCGGGTTGGAGACAATCTGATCAATTTCTTTTTTCTCCTCTTCCATGCCCTTCTCAAAAGCAGGAATATAATGTTCATGCCCGATCACATCGAAGGGTGGCGTCTCAAAAGGAGTATTAAAAGGTTTTAACAGGGGATTGTTATCACCCTGACAGGCATTCATCACAAGTAAAATCATCACCAGGATAGCGTTTGTTAAGCATCTCATTTTGATTGCAATAAAATGAAAGGGAAAGTTTATTAAACAATTTACAAGTTTAGTCTTTTTTTTCCAATTATCTGAACGGGGAAACTGAGTTTTTCCACCAGGCATCCCTTTGATATTATGGAAAGTATTATATTAGGAGCTGTTTTTCCCGGAAGAATACTACCGGGTTAAAAGGCGTGGTTTTCACCCGGACAAAATCCACAATACGCTGATGGTGATAATGTACATGAAAAATAATTTTACTGTTCCCGCAATACAATTATGACACAGGCTAATCGCCTTAATCTTTTATATATGAACAAATCCGAACTTTGTATGGGCAAAGGGCTGTTCAGCAGGCTGATTCTGGTTCTGGCAGTTTTTTCTGCCCTGCCTGTAATGGGGCAGGACAACTTCCTTTTCAGAGAAGGATTTGAGACTTCGGGAACCAGCATTCCTGCGGGTTGGACCCTGGTGCATGTTCAGGGAAGCATGGACTGGAAAGTTGGGCTGGGAGCCGGGGAATTCACTGCCGGCCAGGTAGGTATTCCCGACACGGCTGCAGTGGGAACCTACAATGCATATTTCCGGGTACCCTCCACCAATGCGCATGTCACGCGGCTTATCAGCCCGCTGATAGATCTGGGGGATGTTGATTATGTGAGCTTAAGTTTCTGGCATGCCCAATATCCCCGCAATGGCCAGCACAGCAGCCTGAAAGTGTACTATTCAACGGATTTAACCTCTGGCGACCCCATTCTTCTGGCCAGCTATCCGCAAGCCGTTTACCAGTGGACACTAAGGGAGTTGCATTTACCATCTGACGTGGGGCAGCTTTACCTGATCTTTGAAGGACATTCAGGGGGAGGCATTCCGGGCAGCGTTTGTATTGATGAGGTTACTATCTCTGAAACAGTTTCTGAACCCCGACAGCTTGCTTCCGTTTCCTCCGCACAGCCATCTACCAGTTTCATTGTAAAAGGAACGGACAAGCACCCTGTTCTGAAAACCACTTTGCATGTAACGGGAAACACCGGCCCCTCTGAGCTTACCAGTTACACGGTACATTCGCTGAACACCGACGATAATGACCTGGCTGCCCAGGGGGTGAAATTGTGGTTCACCACCATTGAAAACTTTTCGGATCAGGTGCTGCTGGGCTCCGGGGACTTCAGCGGGGGTATTGTCACTTTTGCCATCGACCATACCCTTCCCACGGGATTCTCGCACCTTTGGGTTACCTACGACATATCGGATCAGGCCACCCATGGCAATTATGCCGACGCCCTTCTTGCAGCCCAAGGCATTACCTTCAACGATGAGACCTTTCCGGAAGTAGCCCAGGATCCCGAAGGAAAGCGTGAAATCCGCAGCAGCGTGTTTTACGACAATTTTGACAGTAACCCGGGGTGGACCCTTAACGGAGAATGGCAGATTGCTGCCCCGCTGGGCCTTGGGGGGCAAACCGAACAGCCCCGCACCGAAGGATTTCCCGACCCTTCTGCTGCTTATTCGGGCACCAAAGTATTGGGCACCGACCTGACGGGGCTTGGCAGCTATGCCGGAAATTATGAACCCAATCTGGGTCCCCATTTATGGCAGGCCATCATGCCCCTGCAGGATTTTTCGAATTATGCGGATCTTACCCTTACCTTTCAGCGCTGGCTGAACGTGCACAGCTTTCACCGGGCTACCATCGATTACAGCATCAACGGGGGTATTACCTGGACCAACATCTGGCGCAACAACCTGGCGAACAACGCCAACACCTGGTCGCAGGTTTCCTACCCCCTTCCCCAGGAAGTAAGTCGCAGAAAAGATGTGCTGATCCGCTTCACCCTGGGTGAAACCGGCACCACCAACCTGCAAAGTGGCTGGAATATCGACGATCTGAGCATCACCGGAACCTATATCGTCCGCGACACGGGCATCTCCCAATGGCTTTCCCCGGCCAGCAGCTGCGCCCTGGGCAGCCAGGAAGAGATACGGGTAAGGATCAAAAATTTCGGTGCACACCAAAGCCCTTCTGAAATTCCGCTTGCCTACTCCCTTGACGGGGGACAGACATGGCAGCGGGAGGTTTATCATGGCGTTCTTGCCCCCGGTGAAACGGCAGACTTTAGCTTCAGCAAGAAGGCTGATTTCTCCCTACCCGGAAGCTATCAGGTACTGGTAAAGACCGAGCTGGCTGACGACCAGGATCCCTATAACGATCAGCTGCTGGCTACCGTGACCTCCCTGCCTGTATTGCTGCCCCCCTATAGCGAGGATTTTGAGCAAAATGAAGGGTTTTGGGCAGCCCAGGGCAACAACAGCTCCTGGCAGCGGGCCCTGCCCACAGCCCAGATCATCAGCCAGGCGGCTTCAGGAAGCTTTGCCTGGATCACCAATCCCTCTGGCTTTTACAATGCCGCCGAGTTCTCCTGGGTGGAAGGCCCATGCCTGGACTTTGGTGACATTGAAAACCCGGTGGTAGATTTTCATTTAAGAACCCACCTGCCGGCAGGCCTCGATGGGCTGGGGCTTGACTATTCGCTCGATGGGGGGCAAAACTGGCAGCGGGTTGAAGCCCGCAACCTGGAGCTGGCACGCCACTGGTACAACCACATGGGCATACAGTCGCTTGCCTCAGCTACTGGCAGCGGCAGCGGATGGACCGGCAACAGCAACGGCTGGATCAACCCAAGGGTGGTTTTACCCGCCGAAACAGCATACCAGCCCTCGGTGAAACTGCGGCTTGTTTTTGCATCCAACCCCATGGTTGTGCAATATGAAGGAGCTGCCTTCGATAAGTTTTCGGTCTATTCAGCGCCCGATGATATTGGGGTGATTGCCTTTACCGGTGACAAGGAAGCCTGCGAGTTCTCAGAGCAGCATAAAATTTCCATCATCATCCGGAACTTTGGCATCAACACCATGAAAACCGGCAGGGTGATACCTGTTGGAATCGACGACCAGAAAAACGGCAAGACCTACCAGGAGCAGTTCACACTGCAGGCCCCCCTGATGCCCGGACAAACGGTTGAATATACTTTTTCCCGCACTTTCAACATGAAGGCTGCCGGCACCTATACTTTTACTGCCTACACCCTGCTTGAAGAAAAACCCGATCTTTGGGGCCTGCCCAGCAACAACAGCACCACGGCCACATACACTGTTTTTGGTTATCCGGAAGTAAGCCTGGGTGAAGATATTTATGATCTTTCTCCCCAGGGTATCATCCTTGATCCGGGCTCCCATTTTGCGGCATACCTCTGGCAGGACAACAGCACAGCATCCACCTTCACCATCAGCAGCCCCCATACTGCTACCTACCAGGTAAGGGTGACGGATGAAAATCATTGCAGCAGCACTGCCTCGGTCAAGGTGCATACCTATGATGCAGGCATCTCACAGATAACCCAACCCACAGACAATGGCACTTTTTCATCATCACAAACAGTATCCGTTTCTTTATTCAACCACGGAGTGGATGCTTTTGAGGCAGGCTGGCAGATTCAGCTGCAGCTAAAGGTGAACCAGGCAGTGGTTGCAACCGAGGTACTGAGCCTGCAGCAATTGTGGCAGCCAAATACCGCCCTTGCTTACAGCTTCAACAAAAAAACCAACATGCTGGCCAGCGGCCCTTACAATATTGAGGTAAGCATCCTGACCAAGGACGCCAATCCCGCCAACAACAAGCTGAGCGCCCTGGTTGTGGTCCCTGAGCTGACAGATCTGGCCATCACCAGCTTGATCTCACCCGACAAACTATGCAGTGGCCAGGCCACCGAACTGCCGGTAACTGTCAGGCTGACAAACAGTGGCAATATGACCCTTGCGGCAGGAGAAACTTTCACCTTAAGCTACCAGTATCTTGACCGTCCCGCTGTGGAGGCTGACTTTGTGCTTTCTGCATCCCTGGCTCCGGCTGCTTCTGCCAATTTCAGCTTCCCCCTGAAGGAAAGCTTCAGCAGCCTGACCAGCTTCCCCTTCCTGGTATCATTGACTTATGATGCCGACCAGCTGAACACAAACAATCAGATTCAGAAAGCCGTCAGCATTTTGCCATTGCCGGTACCTTCACTGGGTGGAGACATTTTTACCAGCGATCCAACTTCAGTCGTGCTTTTTGCAGGAGATGGATTCACCTCCTACCTCTGGCAGAACGGTAACACCACACCCAATTTTCACGTACAAGAGTATGGCACTTATACCGTTACTGTTACTGACCAGAATGGCTGCCGGGGTTCTGCAAGTGTTAAGGTCTCTCCTTCAACTGCCTTGAAGGATCCATCCGGACAGGGCCCGCGGGTGATGGTTTATCCCAACCCTGCACGCCATCAGGTGATCATCCGTATGGAAGGGCTTCAGGCCGGAGAACAGACCCTTGAATTACGCAACCAGACAGGAAGCCTGATCCTTAGCAGAAAGGTACTGGGGCAGCAGATGGCTGAAGAGACAATTGACCTGCAGCAACTAACCCCGGGCCTGTATTACATCAGGCTGCTGCAGGGCAACAGAACCTCTGTTTACAAACTGATCATCTCAGGCAACTGAACTCTATGAAGGAAAGATTATCATATTTTCCATGCATATCCCAGTCAGTTCTTCTGAAGGTTATGATCCTTTGCTGCATGTGGCTTTTGTGCAGTTCAGCACTGAAGCAGGCTTTGGCTGTTTCACATAGCGTAGATCTTACCGCAGGCCAAAGCTGGACCATCGCCTCCTTTACCCCTTCGGGCTCCTGCTGCGGGGCCCCTTCCAACCAGAACTGTTCCTCGTTTGAGGTAATACTCCCTGCAGAGGCCAACGCGGTTGATATCCAGCTAAATCTTATTTCGGGAAGCAGCGGCCTGATCTCATACTGGGTTAATGGGGTAAATTACGGGGTTATGGATGCCAGCCTGAAGACCTCCATTTGCCTGGAAGGTCCCGGGCCGCACCAGATAGCCTTCTGCAGGCAAGGCCTGGCATCTTACTCGGCCACCTTTACCCGGCAAAGCATCCACATGAATGTAAGCCTGCAACCCATTGGCGATGTCTGCGCAAACGAGCCCATGTTCCTGCTCGAAGGCGGATTTCCCCAGGGAGGTACTTACTATGTCAATAAGCTGCCCTCATTAGGGTTTGATCCCTCCAGCAGCTCCCCTGGTGAACAAATTATTACTTATGTTTACCAGGATCAGCAATGCATCGGCTCGGCATCAACCAGTTTTCAGCTTTTCCCGGTACCGGAGCTTGAATTTCCCCCCATGGAGATTTGTTATGGAATCCCAGAGGTTACCCTTTCAGGTGGCCGGCCCCTCCAGGCAGGCTTTGAAGAACATGATGAGTTTTACTATGGCAACTACGTGGTCAACGGGGTATTCCTTTCGGGCTATGCGGGAAGCGGAATCCATGAAGTAAATTATCTTTTTGTCACTGCCGATGGCTGCCGGGTATCCACCAGCTCCACACTCACCATTCTTCATCCCCTGCCTGCCAATGCAGGGGAAAATGAAAAGATTGCCCCGGGAGAAACAGCCATCCTGGCAGCATTGAATCCCCAACCCGAATTTACCTATCGCTGGGAACCCTCCGATTGGGTGGAGGAACCTGACAACCCGCTCACGGTAAGCAAACCCCTGTTCAAAACTACAGTATTCACATTGACTGTTTCCAACAACAATCACTGCAGCAATAGCGCACAGAAAGTGGTATATGTGACCGGGGGTACTCTTTCCATCGAGATCCCTCCCATCCAGGGAACCTTTTGCCCGGGAGAACCCGTTCAGCTGATGGTTCTGCCCTCGGGAGGCTCCGGTCAATATCTATACCAATGGAGTGCCTCCCCTGTTCCTCCCCCTGCCTTCAATTCAGGCATTTTTAATCCGGTAGCCTATCCCGAAGAAACAACCATCTTCACGGTCATTGTCACCGACCTCCTCGACCCGGGCAACCAGCTCAGCGGTTCGATAGAAGTAATTGTCAATTCCGGGCAGGAGGCATCCCTTAGCCTTTCAAAGACAAAGGTTTGCGGCCTGGACACTGAATTTGTCCTTTCCGGGGGGCTCCCAAATGGGGGCTATTACAGCATCCCCACATTGTACCTTTACGGCATCGAAAGCATCAACCCCTCCCAGCTACCCCCGGGCGAATACCAGGTAGTGTACACCTTGCCCGGTGAAGGAGGCTGCAATGCAAGAGCCACCCAGTACCTGCAAATACTGCCCAGGGTGCAGGCCTTTTTCTACCCCAGCCAGGATTTCTGCCAGACCTATGAGGTGAACTTCCTGAACCTGTCGGAAAATGCAACAACTTTCACCTGGGAAATAGAAGGTCACCAGACCTTTTCAGATCTGCCCAAACAGGACCTGCCCTACAGCTTTCCTCCGGAAAACGATCGTATTAGAGTCACCCTTACCGCCTCAAATCAGGGTTGCCAGCATATCTACTCCAGGGAGGTGGTCATCACCCAGCCCACACAGGCTGACTTCAGCTTTACAATAGAAGAAGACAATTGCGCTCCCCTTACACTAGCTTTTGAAAACCAAACCACCGGGCCTGCCGCATTCTTTTTCTGGGATTTTGACGATGGCAGCGTCCTGGTGGAAGAAAATCCAGTGCACGTATTTGAGAACCTGACACAGGGTTTAAGGACCTTCGAGGTAAACATGACAGCCTGGTCGGCCAACTATATGTGCAGCTCCCAGCATTCTGTTTCTATCACGGTGAGGCCTCAGGCAATTACAGGTTTTGGATTTGATCCCCCGGAGATATGCCACGGCGAGATGCTGGAGATCTTTCAGAAGCCCCTTCCGGGATATACCTATCAATGGGACATGGGCGATGGCAGCGACAGGTTTGAATCGCAGCAGCCATTGCTTGAACACATTTTTTTCAATACTACGGCGGACCCCATACCCTATACCATCACCCAATACGTTGAAAACTCCATGGGCTGCCAGGCCAGCCTCCAGCAGCAGCTGATTGTATACCCAGCCCATCAGGCCTCTTTTGCTGCAGACATTCACGAAGACTGCGCCCCGCTTCGGGTTCAGTTCACCGGCATCTGGGATGGAGCCATCGCATCATGGTACTACGACTTTGATGACGGGGCCACCTCTTCAGAGGCTGACCCGGTCCACATTTTCCAAAACCATACTGACGGAGAACTTTTGCGAACCGTAAGATTGTTTACCACCAACGGTTATGGCTGCACCCAGCAAACAAGCCTTGACATCATCGTGAATCCCTTGCTGGAGGCCAGCTTCACCTCATCGCCGGGACAGGTATGCAGCAACAGGCTGGTGAATTTCACCAATACCTCCAAAGGATCCTCATCCTTTGAATGGGACACCGGAAAGGACGTATATATTAACGAAGAACCCCTTTTTGAGACGTACTATAACCCGGGACCCGCTCTGCTTGAGGTTCCCGTTACCCTTACCGTCCGCAACCAATGGTGCACCCGCACGGCTGAAACCACCATTACCGTATTTCCTGAGGTAATCGCTGAGATCGGCCCCCTGCCCGATGAGATTTGCTCCGGCACGCAGATCCAATTGGAAAACAGATCCGAAAATGCCGGCATCTTCCTCTGGGAGTTCCAAAATGGCATGGCAAGCGTAGATGATGATCCAATACATATCTTCCGAAACCCCGACTATGACAGCCCAATAGCAAACTACTCCATCAGCCTGATGGCCATGAACCAGCACCTGTGCTGGGATTATGTGGAAACCAGCCTGCTGGTGCATCCTTCTATTGAGGCGGAGTTTCACCTGAGTCAGACCGGGATTTGCAGTCCGGAACCCGTTGGGATCACCGACCTTTCCAGGGGAGCCACAAGCTATCTCTGGCAGCTCAACGGCCAACAGCTTGAAAGGCAAGCCGGGGATTTTAGTCTGGAAGATCTTGCCCCTGGCCCTTACCAGCTAAGCCTGCAGACTGAAAATGCAGGGGGCTGCACCGCCGCCCTTAGCCGCAACTTTACCATACACCCGCAGGTGGAAGCCAGCTTTGCCGTCAGCAGCACCGAAGACTGCCATCCGCTTACTGTGGAGTTCGAATACCCCCAGGCAGGCAATGCCGTCCATTTCAGCTGGAACTTCGGGGAGCAGGGAACTTCCACCCAGGCCTCCCCCACTTTTACGTTTACCAACTTCAGCCATACGAAAGCAGAAAATTACGATGTGGTACTCACGGCCACATCTGCCCATGGTTGCCAGGCCATAAGCCATCCGGTGCAGATCACGGTAAACCCCTTGCCCGATGCAGCATTCAGCGTAGAAAACAGCGCCCTCTGCCTGCCTGATGAGGTGGTGCTGCTGGCACAGGCAGAGGGTGCCACACAGTATTCCTGGGACTTTGATAACGGTCATATCCTTGACTTCAGCTCCTCCCCCGGGCAGCAATACCTCTACCCCGAAGCAGGCAATTACCGCATCCTGCTGACGGTGGAAAACGGCTTTGGCTGCCAGGACACCATCAGCCAGCGTGTGGTGGTTTACCCCGAACTGTCCGCCCTGTTTGCAGCCGATGGCCTTACCGGCTGCGGGGAGCTTCCCGTGCAGTTCACCAACCTGACACAGGGGGCTGTGCCCTCCACACAGTTTCGCTGGGACTACGGCAACGGGCAAACCTCTTCCACTTCCCAGGAATCCCACAGCCACACCTTTTTCAACCATACACTCAATCAACAGCAGCTGTACCAGGTGAGCCTTCTGGCCGACAACGGGGCCTGCCAAAGCAGCTTTTCCCTGGACATGCCCATAAGGGTGAACCCCATGCCCCTTGCTGAGTTCACAATCCCGGAACTGCCCGGCTGCGGGCAAACCGAAGTGCTGATAGAGAACAAAAGCCTTGGCGCAAATACCCTGAGCTGGTTGGTAGATGAAACCTCTTTCACACCAACGGTTTCTTCCGCGGGGTTCATGTTCAGCTTCCCTGAACCCGCACCCGATGCTGCAGGCCAGCATACCATCACCCTGAACGCAATGAATGATTACGATTGCCTGGCCCAGTACAGCCAGGACATCCGGATCATCCCCGGTATAGAGGCTTCCTTCTCATTCCAGGCAGGCGACCGCTGCCACCCTGTAACAGCCTGCTTTGAGAACAACACGGAAGGGAGCACCAGCCTGCTGTGGCAATTTGCCGAAGGGGTGTATTCGCAGGAAACAAACCCCTCGCATATCTTCTTCAACACCAGCCTTACCCAGGCGTTTGATTACCCCGTCAGCCTCACGGCTACCAACTCCTTTGGCTGCACCCACACACACACCGAAACAATCACCGTCAATCCAGTCCCCCTGGCCGCCTTCAGCTTGTCGGAAACCAGCGGCTGCGCCAGCTTTGAACCACAGATCCATAATCTCTCCCTGGGAGAAAACCTAAGGTATGAATGGGATTTCGGCAACGGGCAATCCAACAACGGGGCCACTACCTTCACCCACGCCTGGGATAATACCCAGGGCGATCCCCAACGCTACAATGTATGGCTTAGCGCCGAAAACCTATTTGGCTGCAGCGATGAAAGCCTGCACCTGATCACCGTTTACCCCCGGGTAGAAGCCGACTTCACCACCAGCGACGGCCTGTTTGAAGGCTGCAGCCCCTTTACCGTGCAGTTTCAAAACCTCTCACTGAATACCATCAGCCACTCCTGGAACTTTGGCCCTGATCAGAGCGGCAGTGGCAGCAACCCCATCCATATCTTTAGCAGCCAGCAGATGGCACAACTGTTTCCCGTTGAGCTGACAGCCAAAAGCCAATATAACTGCCGTGCCAGCATGCTGCGGTATATTACCGTTCACCCCGCCCCTGTTGCCAACTTCCTGGTCACTCCCCGGGTGCAGGTTTACCCCGCTACAACCGTCAGCCTGGAAAACCTCAGCAGCCCCGGCCAGTGGGAACATCAATGGGACTTTGGCGATGGCAATCAGTTCATCGGCCCTGAACCCCTGCAGCATAGCTACAGCTGGCAACCAACCAACCTGGAAACAAAACACTACGACATCAGGCTAAGGCTCTCCAACCATATTTGCCATAACGAGATCACACGACAGGTCACCATCCTTTCCCCTGTACCTACTGCCAGCTTTACATCCCAGGAGCAGGGCTGCTCACCCCTTGAGGTACAGTTTGCCAACCAGTCGCAGGGCGCACACTCCTACCGCTGGTTCTTTCACGATGGCTCGGTCTCCCTGGAAGAAAACCCCCGCTTTATCTTTTACGAGCCGGGGCTTCACCAGGTGATGCTGGTGGCCTATAGCGACGGAGGATCCGATACCACCTACAGCCAGGTAAGGGTTTTTGAGGATCCTGTGGTTAAGTTCCGGATCAAAAACCCCCTGCTTGAACTGCACCAGCCCCTGGAACTGATCAACCTCACGGAAGGTGCCGCGACCTACCTCTGGGACTTTGGCGATAACAACACCTCCGATGAGTTTGAACCAACCCACTTCTACAGCGAGCTGGGCCTTTATTCCATTACCCTTACCGCATTCTCAGATACAGAACCCAGCTGCAAGGCATCCCTTACCCTGAAAAATGCCGTCCGGGTTCAGGAAGGCTGCCGGGTGGTATTTCCCAATGCCTTCATGCCCGATTCAGAAGAACCTGAATTCCAGATCAACCGCCTGTTCAAACCCCTGCACGAGGGCATTGACAACTACACCCTGGAGGTGTTCACCCGATGGGGCGAGCTGATATTCCGCTCCGAAGACCCCAACACCGGATGGGATGGTACCTACCGCGACAAACCCGTGAAAATGGACGTTTACGTCTGGAAAATGAACGCCCGCTGCGATAATGGAAAAGATGTGAAAATGAGCGGAGACGTAACTCTGATTAGATAATTAGCAAATTAGCGAATTAGCAATTAGCAAGAGAATTATAGAATTTAAGAAATCGTCCGCAGATGTTCGCGATGTTCCCAGATCCCCCAGGGTCTTAGCGGTTTTTAGCGTTTTTGTGTTAATCTTTTTTTTAATCCGCTAATCCGCTGATCCGCTAATTTGCTAATTTAAATAAAAGTCCATCCCCCTGTCCACTTCCCACCTTCTTTCGCTCATGTTCAGCTCGTAGAAGGAGAGCAGATTGTCTTTCAGGATGGCGATGATGCCGGGCTCAAAAGGTATGATTGCTTCGTAGTTGTCGGGCAGCTTCAGCACCAGGCTGCTCTGATCAAGGAATCGCCAGTCGCCCTCGGGGTGCAGGTAGTACAGCCCAAGCTTGTTGTCGCTGACAACTGCTATGGTCATATTGCCCATTGAGAAGTAGTGATCAATGCCATCGGGAATGCGGAAGGAGGCTGTTTCGTCGTGCCGCCACTCGCTGTGCCCGTCGTGGTAAAAAAACTCCAGGTGGTTGTTCATCTCGGCAGCCAAAACCCCCATCTCCCATGGCATCTTCACAGCCAAAAGACGGTTGTAGCGCCGGGGAAGCCTGAAGGTGAAACGATCCTCGCGCCTCCAGTGGTTCTCCTGGTCCAGCCGGTAAAAATCAATCTGCTGCTCACCCAATACCCCCAGGGTTCCCATGCCCAGCGACAGCAAGCCCCGGTTATCTTCCGGGATGAAGAACTGCGAAGTCTTATCCTGCATCCATACGTCCTTTTCAGGCATGAAATAGTAAACAATGATCTTCCCTTCTTCAATCAATCCCAGGGTACCCATGCCGGGAGCCAGAATGTGACGGCCAGCCGGGTGATCAGCCTGTTCGATGTTGTAGTTGCTTTCAACCCTGCGGCAGGAAACTGCCAGAAGCAGGGAAATAAGGATCAGGGGGAGGAAGCGGGACATGACAATTAAGAATTAAGAATTAAAAATTAAGAATTAAGAATAGCGGCAGATGAGTACAAGATAGGAAGAAAATAAAAGTTAAAAACTAAAAAAGGACACGGAAAATCCATGATATTATTCCTGCATAAAAATATGAAAAGCCCCGGACATTGGAACCCTGAGAATCAATCCAAGCTCAGCCAACCCTTAATGGGATGCAGCCACTAATTATTAATCATTAATCATTAATCACTAATTACTAATCACTAATCACTAATCATTAATCACTAATTCTTAATTCTTAATTCTTAATTCTTAATTCTTAATTCTTAATTCTTAATTCTTAATTGATCTCCTTCCTGCTCACCGGCATAGTCATACACCTTGGGCCGCCACCTCCGCGGGGGAGTTCGGAGCCGTCGATGGTTACCACGAATTTCTGGTAATCCTGCGGGTTTACCCGCCCCTTGAGGATGTCGTTGGCCCGGATCACCTCAAAGCCGTTTCGGTGCAGGGCGGCTGCCGTGTTCACATTGCGGGCATAGCCGATCACCTTTCCCGGGCCCAGGGCAAAGAAGTTGGCACCCGAGTGCCACTGTTCGCGTTCCTGGTGGGTGCGGTCCTTCTCACCTCCGCAAAGCACCGGCTTCAGGTCCATGCCCAGCTTTGCCAGGCCGGCTGGCAGGTTTTCCACCTCGCGGATGAACTTCACCCTGCCTCCCTCGGCATAGATATGCACCGTCTGGTACTTGTTCATTTTCATGATCACCGGCTCATATATCATGCAAACATCGCGGTCAAGAAGTGTAAATACCATATCCAGGTGAATGAACGACTCGGGCGAGAGGGGCAGCTCCTGCACCAGTATGTGCTGCTTCTCATTTTTCTGCTTCAGCTGATCCAGTATGAAGTCAACCCCCTGGGAGGTAGTACGTGCCCCGATGCCACACAGCAGTATGTCTTCACGGGCCACCAGCACATCTCCTCCCTCTATGGCCACCTGGGGCCAGAGCCCCGGCTGGCTTCCCGGATTCAGGGTGCGGGTGCTGAACAGGGGATGAAAATCGAAGATGGCTTCCATGATCAAAGCCTCGCGCAAACGAACCGGGGAGGCCATGGCCCCTACCAGCACCGTGTCGTACAACGAGATGGATGCATCACGGGTAAAGAAAAAGTTATGAAGGGGCTTGAGCGAGAAACGATCCTTGCTCAGGAAGTTGGTCAGGGTATTGTTGCGCAATGGAATGCCCTCGATCAGGTAATGAGCCAGGCGATCGTAGTCCTGGGCCATCAGAAAGGGACGAATGCAGCCAGCTCCCTCATTCAGGCATACCTTGTTGATGAGGTTCTCCCTTACCTTGTCGTTCTTCAGAATGTCGCTCAGAAGATCTCGTACCTCAAGGGTGCGGGTGAAATGCTGAAGCACCGATCGGAATTGCCCAAACTCCTTGCTGGCAACACTCAGATTCAGAATGTCGCTGTACAGGGCGCGCTCGGCAGTCTCCGGGGTCATGTTTTCTACCTCCTGCCCCGGGGAATGAATCACCACGGCCTCAAGCTCACCAATCTCCGAATTGATCCGGGTGGGAATGATATCTTGCATGAAAAAATCCTCTTCCTTTTGTGAATCAAAATTTTGGGCAAAATTAAGCATTTTATAGCAAAGGGAAGATCGCAATGGATTTAGACACTGATAAGACAAGAAACTTATCATTATCCACAATTTTCTAATTTTCTAATTAGCTAATTAGCTAATTAGCTAATCAGACAGTGCTTCGCCTGCCGGCGGACATCATCACCAGGCCGATCACAAGGATCACCACCGAGATGATCACCGGGGTCCAGTTGGCCCCGCTCACCGCGATGTCGATGCCGAATATGCTGAAGCTTTCCGATTGCTGCAATGCCTGTATGCCATAAACCAGGGTGCCGATCAGGCCGATGATGGTAAGTACAATGCCTACGATTCTCATGGGTCAGGGGTTTTTTGTTAAACATCTTCCCAAATTAATGAAAATGTAGACAAAAGCCAAATTTTTAATGATAATAAATATATGGGATGATGTGATAATGTGATAAATGACCAACTGGAACACTGATGGACCCTGATAAGAAGAAAATCACTGATGAAGACAAATGAGAAAATTCAAATCTGTGTTTATCCTTTTCTTCATCAGAGTTCATCAGTGGAGAAGGAATCCTCAATCACCCTCAGGTTGCGGTCTCTCAGAAACACAAACTCGGGCACCAGCAGCAGGGTGCAGTTTTCCAGCACCAGGGTATCTATTTGATTGCCGAACACCTCGGTAAGCCGTTCGGGGATGATTTCCGGGAAATGGATGATAAAGTTGAACACGGGCTGTTCAGCATTGCCTGCATAGGGGAAGTACCAGTTTCGGCTGCCGGCCAGGTAATATGGTCTTAGGTCGGGGTGCACCTGCACCACCCTGAGGCCCTTTCGCGAGAATGCCGTAAGGGGTTTTGCATCCCAATAATCGCTGATTCCCCCTTTCAGCCCATATTGTTCCGCCACGCGATCGATGGCTGCAGCCCTTCCCGGGTAATAATCCGTAAGCTCACGAATTCCCTCCACGGGTCGGGTTCCCCGCCCCAGCCACATACCCGTACCCAGGGTGGCCAGCAACACCACCACAAAAAAAGCCTGCTGCAGCCCAACCCGCCATTTTCTGCCATCATCCCCTGCTGCCTTCCTGCCCTGCAACAACTGCAAAAGCGGTGCCATCCCCAGCAACATCCAAACGATGATCATGAAGTTGTAGCGGGTCTCGGCCATGGTGAAAACCATCCCGTTGATGACCGGCATCAGCCACACCAGGGGAACGAATAACAAATTAAAAATGAAAAATGAAAAATGAAAAATGCCATGCTCCTCCTGCCCGTTGCCTTCTTGCAAAGAGTTTTTCAATTTGTTATTTTTAATTAGAAGCACCCCTCCCCACACATACACCACCGCCCCCAGCACGATCATCCCACCAAGGAGCGGGGAGCGGATGATATAGTCGCGCCAGGTGCTGTACATGATCAAAAAAGAGGGCCCTATATTCTCCCAGTTGAACATGAAGGTGCTGGCAAACCATATCCCCCTGACGTTGGCCAGGCCCCTGAACAGCAAAAAACCCAGCAAGGCGGCTCCTGCATTGATCAGGGCGTTGCGCCCCAGGATGCGGCCATTACGCCTTGCCATCATCCACATCACCCCAAGGGTCAACAGCCAGGGAAAGGTAAACAACACCAGGAAGATGCGGTTGGAAAAAGCCGACAGGCTGCCCACCACCAAGATGGCTGCCAGCAGCCCCCCCGAGGGACGGCGCAGCCAGCGCTGGTTCAGCCCCATCATGAAACAACCCATGATCAGCGCCCCGAAGTGATAGGGATGATAGAACATGCCCGCCAGAAAAAAGTTGCCCTGCTGGATGGCATTCAGAAAAAACCAGGCCACCAGCAAAAGGGACGCCCCGATCAGCGCGTTGGATGGACGGGGACGAAGGCTGGTTAGCATATACCAGGCTGCCCAGATAAATAAAAGATGCTGCAGCAATCCATGGAGGATCTGACCCCATACGGGATGATTCACCAGCATCAGCACCGGGAAATAAAGCAAGGCGTTGGGCATCAGGTTAAAGGTGGTGTTCAGATCCCAGCCCAGAAGCGAATTGCCCCAAACAAACAGGTCGTTGTACAGCATGTAAAAAAACATGGTGTCGGCATTCAAAAACGAAAACATATCCCCTCCCCCGGCAATGCCCAGGCTAAGAAGCATCAGAAATAGCGAAACAACAACCACTGCCAGTATACGCATGTTTATCAGATCATCTGTTTAACATATTTACTCAAATTACACAAATTTTTTGAAATCCAGGATACCGGAAAATCAAATAATAAGAAAATTTGGAAAATAGATACAAGAAGGTTCTCCCCCGTGGTCATAAAGAAGGAAATCCCAAAAATAAACCGTATCTAAACCGTATTTCATTTGTAAAAATACGGTTTAAATACGGTTTAAATTTTTCGATTGTCCAATTGTCTTATCGTCTCATTGTCTCATCGTCTCTTTGTCCGATTGTCACATTGACTAAAACCGGAAAGCTGCTGTCAGTCTCAGCCAGTTGGTGTTCAGTCCATAGCTCCATGCTGTGAACAGTTCATTGGTTTCCTGCTGGTTACCAAGGGTGGCAGGGACTTTTTCTTTTGCAATGGTGTAGGTAACCGATGGAAGCACCTCGAAACCCAGCACAAACTTTTCATTCATCAGGTAGTTAAGCCCCAGCACCAGGTTAAAGCCTCTCTGGTTGCGGATGCTTGCTTCTTTCACATTGCGGCTGTTTACCATCGTTGTACGGGTTTCACGGGTGGTGTTGGCAAACAGGTCGCTACCCCAGCGGAAGCTCAGGTCGCCCGACAGGGGACGGTTGAACTCGAAACCAATGGCTGCCCCAAGTCCGGAAGCACCCTGTACAATTTTATCGGCATCGGTTCCTGTGGTCAGGGCAGTACCGTCAACAAAGGTGCTGAAGCGCCACATGGCACGCTCTCCCCCGGTCTTGTAAGAAAGTCCGAAGTTGTCCATGCTGCTGAAGTTGATACCAACTTCTTTGTGTTTCTGAGCCATACTGCCCAGGGTAATGGCAAAAAGCGAAAGGGTAATGAGGATTTTTTTCATAGCAATAGGAATTAAGTGAGTAAGCATGGTTATTTTATGAATGAGGTTTATGCAACATTTATGCCAATTCATGATCAGTGATTGATGATTAGTGATCAGTGATCAGGGGTCAGTGATTATTGATTAGTGACTGGGGCCTGAGAATGAGACCATTTCAATGAAAAATTTTTTCAACAATTTTTTTCAATCCAGGACACTATCACTAACCACTAATCATTAACCCCTAACCACTAATCCCTAATCACTAATCCCTAATCACTAACCACTAACCCCTAATCACTAATCACTAACCCCTAATCACTAACCACTAACCACTAGCCACTAATCACTATCTTCGCATCATGTTTTTGCCCCGCCCCCTTTTCCGCATGTTTGCCCTGCTGGCTGTTGTCTGGCTGGCCGTCCTTGTGGGCCTTTCGTGGAACATACGCCCCTTTGCCGACGACATCTGGTTTTTCAACATGCATACCGACTGCGGCTGGCTAGGCACGGTTTTGGGCTTTGAGTTCAACACCCGCTGGAGCAGCTATCTGCTTTACACCACGGTGGTGGCCTTCTGCAGCGACTTCAGCCAGCTGCACCACTTCTTCAGGGCCTATTTCCTGTTTACCTGCTTGTTTTTCGCCTTTGTCAGCTGGCGTTTTCTGCATGCGGTGTTCCTGGGGTTTTTAAAAATCCGCCTTCATGCGGCCGAAGCCCTGGTGATGGGCATACTGTTCATGCTTATCCTTTACTTTGCAACCCCCATGGCCATTGAGGTATGGTTTTGGGCGATAGCTTCCACCACCTATCTGTACCCCATCATTTTCCTGCTCTGGGGCAGCTCGGCCATCATCAACCCCCAGCCGAAACAAAGCAGCTGGCTGGTGATTGCCCTCAGCTTCCTGTACATAGGGGGAGGTGCCGAGAATTACGTGCTGGGGGTTCTGAGCCTGCTGGCAAGCCTGCTGCTGATCCAGAAACTGAAGCCACACTACCTGCCCTTGCGGGCCGATCCCAGCAAGCTGATGCTGGCCATAGCCTGCAGCCTGATATTATTCCTGGTGAACATCCTCGACCGGGGTGCTGCCAACCGCTATACCATGCAACAACTAGTATATCATCCCGAGCCAGCCCTGGGCCTTTACAGGTTCATGGCTACCATGTTTCAGAAAAAACACCTGATACTGCTGGTTTTGCTGGCCCTGCCCGCCACGGTGGGCATCTGGCTGAAACAAAACGGGCTGGTCATCAGCAGCCGCAACTGGAAAAGGAAGCTCCTCACGCAGCTGTTGCTGCTCTTGCTGGTGACCCTTAGCTCGCTGCTGCCCCTGGTACTGGTGTTCAAAACCCTGGGGCCCGAACGTACCTGGGCCTTCTGGGGGTTCATAATGGCATGCATGCTCATCTACTGGGCTTTTCTGGCAGGAAACAATCTGCCCGACAGCATGGCAAGACCCACCATGATGGCAATCCCCCTGCTGGCCCTGCTGATCACCGCCAATTACTTCGGCCGGCATCTGACCCCCGCCAGGACCTATGCCAGGGCCTACGACCAGAGGATGGAATTATTGTCACAGCAGCGACAGGCCTCCAACAGCCAGGATCTCTACCTGCAGGCCCTGCCTGTGCCCGGACTGCTGCCCGCCGAAGAGCTGCAGCCCTCTATGGGCGACTCCTGGGACCAGACCCTGAACTACAGGCTAAAAAAGGCACTTCAGCTTGATTTTGAAGTTTTTGTTGGCCAATGACAATGTGAAAATGTTGAAATTAAGTCTGGTTTTATTCTTTAATTAGTGAAAACTTTGCAAAAAAGAGCCTTCCACGATAAACGCTTATAAGGAAAAAATGTGAAAATGGTTTTTCCAGACATCAGATAATCCATGCAATCCGTTAAAATCAATATAATCCAAAAATATCCGTGTAATCCGCAGAAATCCGTGTAATCTTCTTTATGAAAAACCAAAGTCCCGACCGGTACGTTCTTTTCGCTGTAGTTGCTTTAGGCATCGGCCTGGCCTTGTTTCAGTATATTTACAACCGCAGTTTCTGGGAGGATGAGGCGGCTCTTTCGCTGAACATACTCCAGCGCAGCCCCCTTCAGCTGCTGCAGCCCCTCGACCACATTCAGGTTGCTCCCCCTCTTTTCCTGCTGGGGGTCAAGGGGATTGTCTCCCTGCTGGGTGCCGGGGCCTATACCCTGAGGCTGCTGCCCCTGGCCGGGTTCATGGTAGCCTGCTCCTGCCTGTACCTGATAGCCCGCAAACTCTTCCGCCACACAACCACCATCATCTTTGTAATCTCCGCATTTGCCCTTGGAGCCCCCATGCTGTATTACGCCAGCGAGGTGAAGCAGTACATCACCGATGTGATGACACTTTGCCTCCTGGTCTGGCTGTACCTCCGACAGTACCGCCAGCCCCTGCACAAGTTCGGGGTGCTGGCCCTGGCTGGTGCCACAGCCATTTTTTTCTCCCATATCAGCCCGGTGATCCTTGCCACCCTTGGGGTTTTGCTGCTGGCCGACACCCTGGAAAGCAAAAAGCATTTCCGGGAGCTGATCCTGGTTTTTGCCTGCTGGGCAGCCAGCTTTGGCATCTATTATTTCACTCAGGTGCACGGCCATCCCTCAAGGGCTGCCATGCTCAACTACTGGACCCTGAAGGGCACCTTCATGCCCCTGAACCCTTTCAGCCCGGCGTTCTGGCATTTCCTGGCCGATCGCGGATACATGATGTTTATGAAGCTGATCAACTTCGGCAGGTTCAGTGCCCTGATCTTCCTGCTGTGGCTCACAGGGGTGGTGCTCCTGGCTTATGGCAGGCGCTACCGCATGCTGCTGCTGCTCACACTGCCTGTGCTGCTGCACCTGGGCCTGTCGGCCCTCAGGCTTTTCCCGTTTCAGCTGCGGCTGATACTCTACCTGGCCCCCCTGCTGATACTCATGGCGGCATATGGCTTTGAACTGGCATACCCTGTTCTGATGCGCACCTACAGGCTGCATCGCTTCCGGTGGATACATGCCCTGATCCCCCTGCCCTTTCTCATCATGCTGCTGCGCGTGGGATATCCCATCGACGAACGACAGGTACATGCCGGCATCCGCCAGCTTCAGCAGCGTTGGCAACAGGGCGACCAGCTCTACCTCTACCATGGGGCAAGAAAAACCTTCCACCTTTACCAGGCCATTGACCCCAACCTTGGGCATATAACCCCCATCTTTGCCCACAACCAGGGCGATGACCACGAAGGATATATCCGCCAGATGCAACAGCTACGGGGCCGCGTCTGGGTGCTGTATGCCCACTTTTACAGGCAGGAAGCCGA
>OBJA01000616.1_pt1 | contig 29431 bp, 23 predicted proteins | sample 1519751 | NCBI WGS metagenome assembly OBJA01 (sample SAMEA3881238, study PRJEB22517) | soil metagenome | biome: lake sediment; feature: soda lake sediment; material: sediment, water from around vicinity | place: India | collected 2013-12-23 | depth 3 m
GTGGCAATTACAAATGCTATTACCACCCATTTTACAAAGTCTTTGTTGAGCATGGCCAAAATTTCTGATACTTTGGCGCCATTGACTTTGCGGATACCAATTTCTTTTATCCTTTTTTTGATTGAAAATTCAGCAAGCCCCAATATCCCAAGGCAGGAAATTATTATTGCGAGTATTGCAAACAAACGGATAGAAGCAGTCAGCTTTTCTTCACTGCTGTACATCGAATTAAGCCACTGGTCGTAAAACTGGTAGTTTAAAGCGTATCCGGCACAAACTTCGCCCCAGGTGTCTTTTAATGCGTCTATCGTTTGAGAAAAGTTTTCAGGAGATACTCTCAATGTGAGGTGCGAAACCCCCATTCCAGATGAAACCTGCACAACAAGAGGAGTAATCGGATTGTATAAACTTTCGAAGTTAAAATCCTTTACTATTCCAATTACTTCCCGTCCTTGATATGATTTCCCTTCAAAAGAATCCCAACCGGTTTTTTTGAATGCAGTCTCATTCAGATAACACACTTTTTCAAAATCAGAAGGCAACATATTGCGCCCTTGTTCTATGGGAATTTGAAAAACGTTAAAAAATGCGGAATCAACAGTAAGCTGATTTATTGTGTTATCCTGATCTCCAAAGACATCCCAACTTGAATAGGAATAAATACTCCCCGGCGATCCATGTGAAAAACACACATTTTTAACCGTAGAGTAGGATAATAATTTGTCCCTTATTAGAGCTGTTTTATCTCCCAGTTGCCAGTGAACATCTACCCTGATTAGCTTATCTGTCTCAAAGCCAAAATCTTTGTTCCTTACGTAATCAATTTGCAGTGTTAAAACAATTAATGCAATAATTAATGAAACAGAAACTATATACTGAACAATATTCAATACAGCTCTAAATCCGATGGAGGTTTGTTTTATTCCTTGCTTTTTTGCAAAGATTGCGAGAGGTTTAAGTTTGGAAACCGACAATGCGGGGTAAAGGCCGGAAAGCAAGGAAATTGTAAAAACACCGGCTATCATCCAACCTATCCACAAAGGCCGGAATATAATGTTTATGAAAATATCCTTTCCTAAAAATTTCTCGAAGAAAGGCACCCATAGGTAGGTCAGGACAATGGCCAGCACAAAAGATACAGAACAGATAAAAAGCGATTCAATAATAAACTGCCTGAAAATTTGTCCCCTGACCGCGCCAACCGATTTTTTAATCCCAATTTCTTTATACCTGTCGGAATACGCAGCTGTTGAAAGGTTGATATAATTAAACACGGCAAGTAAGATGATAATAACGCTTATTATCGAAAGCAACCTTATCAGTTTAAGGTTCGCATGGCTCGTCTGGCTCCGGTTGATTCCCTGAGTGAAATAGGATTTGGCAAAGGGCAATAATTTTATGGAGCTGATTGATTTACCAATCTCATATTGTTTTGAGCTTAAATCGTTCGTGAGCAAATTTTGCAAGCCAGTGACATCCGCATCGCCATTAATCAAGGCAAAAATCCTTAAATTTGCTACACTGTTTCCCTGTCCGTCGCTCGATCCTTCCCACCTGATTCTCAGTTTGGAGTTGGTTATAAAATCTCCCTGTATACTTGAGGTTTCAGATAAATCTTTAATAATACCGGAAACAACAAGTGGTTGCGTATATTCGGCTACCAAAGTTTTTCCAAAAGGATCTTCATCTCCAAAAACTCTTTTGGCAAAACTTTCGGTAATAACTACATCATTAGGGTTATTTAACGATACGAAACTGTTTCCTACAAGAAATTGCGATGAAAAGATTGTAAAAAATGAAGGATCGGTTACGATCATGTTCCCGGTAAAAGGTTTGTTGTCGTAGGTAATTGCTGTTTGATAATTATTATAATGGCATGCTTCTTCTATGTCAGGATAGTTTTCCAACATGTATTCACGAACATCCTCTCTTATCGATGCCACATTTTCATCCTCAATTACCCTGTAAATCCGGTCAATGTTTGGGTATGATTTGTCGTAGCTGAATTCTTTTATCAGAAATGCGATTAGAATCAGCGCCATGGATATACTCACGGAAAATCCGACAATTGTAATTGTGGAGGTTGCCATGTTTCTAAAAAGGCTACGAACCAACATATTAAATTTTATCATGATTCATTTTTTATGATTTATCAATTCAATTTTTCCTTTCGATCCTAAATTCTCTCCTTATTGAGGGTAAAATTGGACCCACAATACCGCTTGTCATTTATACCGCAGCGCCTCCATCATGCCTTCGGCTTGATTTTCGTCACTCATATCTTAGTGCCTCAACCGGATTCCTTGTTGCAGCCCGCCAGCTCTGCCAGCCCACTGTCTGAACCTTGATTCGCCTGATTTCATGATGGACTTTGATTTTCTCCGTTTCTTAATCATGGTAATCATTTAATCATAAAAATCATAGTTCAGACTTCTATTCATACCTCAACGCCTCCATCATGCCTTCGGCTTGATTTCGTCACTCATATCTGAGCGCCTCCACCGGATTCCTCGTTGCAGCCCGCCAGCTCTGCCAGCTAACCGTCAGCAGCGCAATCCCCAAAGCCAGCAAACCGGCCAGGGCAAAAATCCACCAGCTTAAATTGGTTTTGTAGGCAAAATTCTCAAGCCATTTATACATGGTGTAGTACGCAATGGGTGTTGCAATTACAAAGGAGATGGCTACCCATTTTACAAAACCTTTATTGAGCATGATTAGTACTTCTGAAATGCGAGCTCCGTTAACTTTGCGGATGCCGATTTCTTTGGTCCGTCGCTGAGCAATAAATAGCGAAAAAACGGTGATCCCTATTATGCAAATTGTGATACCAATAAGCGAAAATACAAGAAGCACCCTTCTTAAAATATTTTCTGCCTTATATTGTTCTTTAATTTTCAGATCAAGAAAAAAATAGTCAAATGGTTGCCCTTCATAATTCCTATTCCAGACTTCCTCAACTTTTTTAATTGCTTCCCTTAAATCGTTTTTAGCCAAACGGACATGGATAAAATTGCCTGCTTGCCTTGGATTCGTAAGCAAAAAAGCAAAGTTTCCAATTGGAACATGCGCGGAACTAAAGTTAAAATCTTTTGCTACACCCACTATTTTAATCTGTGATAGTATGCGATTAGGATTGAAATCCTGTTTCTTCTGAAATGTATTATAAGCTTCGATGCTGCCAAATTTTCCAATAAGTTGTTTGTAAAAATGATCATTAATTATTATTCCTGAAATATTCCCGGATGATGGATCAATCCAGTTTTCTTTCAATTCAATGTTCATTGTTTGGATGTAATTTAAATCGCATCGCACATATTCAATATTACCGCCTAAACCAAAGCCTTCCAGTGATTCAGAAAGAGCAGGATACCCAAAATATTGGTTACTGAGACCAACAGATACTACCTGACTTTGTTTTCTCAATTCATCGGCAAAAATAGTTGGATCTTTTGATCGATCTTTTGGGTTTACTATCAATACATTTTCTTTATTAAAGCCAAGGGGCTTGCTTAAAACATAGTTCAGTTGCCTGTTGATAAACAATATAGAAGAAAGTAGAAAAATTACAATAGCAACCTGGACAACCAACAGGATTTTAATAACTTGATTTCCCTTATATTGGTGCATGGTTAAAATTAAGTCAGACGCTTTTATCTTACCAAAAAAGAAAAAACCAACAAACCCGGCAGTCAATCCAAGGGTTAGCAATTCAATTCCCAAGATGCTGAGATAAATTAGTGGCTCAGAATAGAAAATTTTAAAATCAAAGTCGAAGAAATTATTAATAAGCGGTTTTATAATTTCAATGAGAAACAGTGAAATGCAAATAGCAAGTGCTGATTTGAGTAAAATTTCGACTAAAATCTGAAAAATGAATTGTCTGTCATTTGCTCCCAGAAATTTAACAAGACCAAATTCTTTTGAACGTTTTATAATAGTTACGATGCTAAGATTGATGAAATTAAACAGTGAAATAAACAATACGATAAAAGAAATGAAAACAAACAATCCAACATTAATTTTATTTGAGTTTTCTTTTAGTTCAAATTGATAATCCGATTTTAAATGAATATTAGTTATGGATTGAAGGTTCATATTAAAATCGGGAGAAACCAGATTCAAGTTGCTTACATCACAATGTTCATCAAAATAGCCTTTGTATTTGTTTGCAACCTCTTCAGGATTGATATTATTTTTTAATTTTACATAATGATAAGCATACAATGTTCTGCTATAATTTGGAAGCAATGATTCAAATCGTTTTTGCAGATTTCCCTTCTGCGAAGTAAGAATGTCGTACCTGAAATGTGTTTTTGAGTGCATATCTTTTACCACACCCCTAATTTCAAAAGTACCTGCTTTACTGTCGTACTGTAAATCTTCCAGTTCAATTGTTTTTCCGATTGGATCTTCATCCTTAAAATATTTCTTGGCAGTACTTTCAGATATGAAAACAACATTAGGTTTTGATATTTCTTTATAATTCCCGTTGATCATTTTAATTGAAAATATACGAAAGAATCCTTCGTCAACAGATAAAACGTCCATAACTGGCAAACTTTGCTGACCAAATTTCAATGTTCCCTCAGGGCTATGCGAAAATTGAGTGACGTCTTCAACTTCAGGTAATGTTCGTGATGCAGGAAGAACAAATCCAAGACTTCTTGCCCACGGTGTAATTTCACTTCCTTCCGGAATGGTATGAACGCGATAAATGTTTTGATGATCGTCAATATGTTTGTCAAAACTCTTCTCGTTATTAACAAATAGAAAAAGGATCAGAAATGAGGTTATTCCAATTACAAGTCCAAAGAGGTTGATAGTGAAAAGACCCTTTCCATTTTGAATTCTTCTAAAAATTAGTTTAAGATTATAGAATATCATTTTATAATAAATTTATTTCTAACCTCAACGCCTCCACCGGATTCCTTGTCGCCGCTCCCCAGCTTTGCCAGCTAACTGTCTGAACCTTGATTCGCTTAATTCCATGGTGGACTTTGATTTTCTTTTCAAAATCATAGTTTTCATTCAATCATAATAATCACAGTTCAAGACTATTCAGACCTCAGCGCCTCCATCATGCCCGCTCACCGTCGCCAACGCTATTCCCAGCGCCTGCAAACCAGCCAGGGCAAATTCAATGAATAGTTCCTATAATATTGCCACCATCGGCTCATTCACATTCTCAGTGAGCACCTCTCCGTCGAAAAGGTTAATTATCCGGTGGGCAAATCCTGCATCGTGCATCGAGTGGGTTACCATAATGATTGTAGTCCCTTCCTGATTAAGTTGCGTCAAAAGGTTCATCACCTCAAGGCCGTTTTTGGAATCGAGGTTACCGGTTGGCTCATCGGCTAGGATAAGCTTCGGATTGGCAACAACGGCCCGGGCAATGGCCACACGCTGCTGCTGTCCGCCCGACAATTGCTGCGGGAAATGCTTTGCCCGGTGCCCGATTTTCATCCGTTCCAGTACATCGCCCACCCGTTTTTTACGCTCACCGGCTTTCATCTTCAGATAAATCAGCGGAAGCTCCACGTTCTCGTAAACTGTCAGCTCATCAATAAGGTTAAAACTCTGGAAGACGAACCCGATATTTCCTTTACGCATTTGGGTCCGATGGCGTTCCTTATAGCCACCTACCTCCACACCGTCAAAAAAATACTTCCCGCTGCTGGGATTATCGAGCAACCCGACAATGTTCAGCAGGGTCGATTTGCCACAGCCCGATGGTCCCATTATGGCCACAAATTCGCCTTTGGTTACATGAATGGAAACTTCATTCAGCGCGTAGGTTTCCACTTCCTCGGTACGGAAGATTTTGGTCAATTTTTCTGTCTTTATCATATGTAAGAATTTGCAAAGAGCACAGAGCACAGGGCATAGAGCAAAAACGGCCTAAGCCTGGTGCAGTGCCTTTTAGTTATATTTTAATAATGCCTTTTCATTTTAATTTTGCAAAGAGCACAGAGCACAGGGCATAGAGCAAAGACGGCCTAAACCTGGTGCAGTGCCTTTTAGTTATTTTATTTTGCTAAGGGCAGAGAGCAGAGAGCATAGGGCCAGGAGGGCACCTGCACGCAACTCAGAGCCTTATTATTATTTATATGTGTCTTTCTAAGTTTTGTATTTTTCCTGCTTAATACATCCATTTCGTTTTAATTATGCAAAGAGCACAGGGCACAGGGCATAGAGCAAAGACGGCCTAAGCCTGGTGCAGTGTCTTTCGTTATTTTATTATTGCAAAGGGCAGAGAGCAGAGAGCATAGGGCCAGGAGGGCACCTGCACGCAACTCAGAGCCTTTAATTGTTATTTAAAAGTGTCTTTCTTAATTTTGTAATTTTTCTGCTTAATACATCCAGATCATTTAAAATTTGGTCAAGTTCTTTCTGATCCATAAATTTCCTGCGAAAGGCAACAAAAGAAATATTGGCTGTTTCAAAAACTGATCTTCGGGCAATATTCAGGAAATGGGCAAAATCCTTATCTGAAAATGAACCTGAACCTTCGGCAATGTTATTGGAGACGCTTAATGAAGCACTTCTCAATTGCTCAGCTACCTTAAAACTTCTGGCATCACTCATCAAATCTGCCAAATCAAACAGCCGGTCATTCATTTCAATCGATTCTTTCCAAATGTCCAAATCCATAAATCTAAAACTTGCCATAGTGTATTGCTTTGGGCACAGAGCAAAGGGCACAGTGCCCGCTCAATGCGGTTAGTTATTTTTATTTTTTTATCTCATTCATTTTCAAACAAAAGCTATTAATATATTCTTTAATTCCATTTTCATTCTTCGCCTGGCCCTGCGCACTCTGCCCTCTGCTCCATGCTCCATGCTCCCTGCCCTCTGCCCTCTGCCCTATGCTCCTGGCTCTGTGCCCTGTGCCCTGTGCCCTGTGCCCTCTGCCCTCTGCTCTGTGCCCTGTGCCCTCTGCCCTATGCTCCTGGCTCTGTGCCCTCTGCCCTCTGCTCTCTGCCCCATGCCCTGTGCTCTTGGCTCTGTGCCCTGTGCCCTGTGCCCTGTGCTCTGTGCCCTGTGCTCTCTCACCGCAGCACCAGCCTGTCGTTCGCGCCAAACAGCTCATACCCCGAAGTAATTACCCGTTCTCCGGGCTCCAGGCCTTCAAGCACCTCGTAGTATTTAGGGTTTTTACGGCCAATGCGGATGTTTCGTTTCGAAGCAAATTCACCCGACGGATCCAGTACATAGATCCACTGGCCGCCGGTGCTGTTAAAAAATCCCCCAAGTTTAACAAGGGTCGATTTTTGGGGCTGCCCCAGCTGCAGGTTGATGTAATAGGTTTGCCCGGTCCGGATGTTATCGGGCCGCTCTCCGGAAAACACAAGATCGATTTTAAACTGCGAGTTGCGTACCTCAGGGTAGACTTTCTTCACCGTCAGGTTGTACTGCTGCCCCTGACGTTCGATTGTTGCCGATAAATCACGCCTTACCCGGTCGATGTAATGTTCATCGATGAAGGCTTCCACCTTGTAATCGGTAAGTACATTAATCTGGCCTATCCTGACACCCCTGCCGATGTTCTGCCCGATCTCGGCATCCAGCATTCCCAGCTGGCCATTAACCGGTGCTTTCACATTCAGGTCTTCAAGCCGTTCATAAATCAGGTCAAGGGTGAGTTGCATTTTGTCAAGGTCCAGCTCCAGTTGCTTCATTTCATTGGTTCTGATCAATGAATCGTTCTCAGCCTTCTGTTTATTGATTTCCAATACCTGTACGGCATATTCATAATCTTCTTTCGCCTGGAGGTAGCTCTCCTGCGAAACCAGTTCATCGGCATAAAGCGACTTCTGCTGCTCGTAATGCCGTTTCTTTTTAACAATTTCATAATTCGAATCGAGCAGGTTCCGCCTCGACTGGATCTGCTGGGTCTCAAAATTGATGCGTGTCTGGCGGAGCATGTTCTGCTTCTGGGCAAGGTTCGATTCACTGTTCATAATGTTTTCATACAGGCCCCTGTTCTCAAGTACCAGTATCACTTCGTCTTTTTTTACAATGGCTCCTTCCTCTATCAGGCGTTCCTTTACTCTGCCGCCTTCTTCGGCATCAAGGTAAATAATTGAAATGGGTGCCACCGAACCGTTGGTACGGATAAAATCGTCAAAATCGTCGTACTGCACCTCCTCAATGGTTATCTTATCCCGTTCAACCCTGAGGGTGGAAATCCCTGCACCGGCAATCATTTTATAAGTAAAAAATCCCAAAACCAATCCTGCCACCGCGAAAACTACATGCTTTAACCGGATGCCTTTCTTCTTTTCTATTTTCCTGTCCATTCCCATAACCAATCCTTTATTCCTTTTAATCTGCTTTTAAATTTATAAATTATAACCGGTCGTTTTCTTAGTTTCTCCAATCAACCATAGCTTCTTCACCGAATACCGGTTTTCCCATGTAAAAATCAATTGTTTTTCGTTTAATCAGGTATTGCAGCCGTGTACGCAGCAGCTCGCTCTGCGCATTCGACAGCAAACTTTTGCTTGTATATAAATCGATGATGTTAAACAACCCCTGCTCTTTTTTCTTTTGAGCCACTTCAAATGCCAGCAGGTTCGAGGCTGTCTGTTTCTGGGCCTGTAAATATTCGGCAGAAGTGGCAGAAAGTTCCTGGCAATATGCTTCAATTTCATAATAGAGCTGATTGGTAAAGCGGGTAAGTTCCACCTTTTCCTGCTCAATGGCCAGCTTTCCAAGCTTCACTTCCGAATGGGTATTCAGCCTGTTAAACAGGGGTATCGATAGCGACAAACCCACCGACTGGGAGGTGTTGTTGCTAAGCTGATTTCTGAAGGAAACCGTTTGCCCTGCCGCATCGGTATTGGTTTCATAATAACCTGTATAGTACCCGCCGAAAAGCGACAGGCTGGGGTACATATAACCCCGGGTTACAGAAAGCAGCTTCTCAACTGATGTCAGCTGCCGTTGCCTGGCCTTTACCGAGGGAAGGTGTTCCAGGGCCAGCCGGAACACACTGTCGGGCTGAACCTGTTCACCGGGCATTATAAACTCCAGCCCCGCCGGCTCCTGTAAATGAAGCTCCCTGGCAGGCGGAAAATTCATCACCCGCTTAAGTTCCAGGAGGGAGGAACGAATGTTGTTTTGGGTACGAATCACCTGCAGTTCCTCCTCTGCCAGGCGGGCTTCTATCTCCAGGACATCGGTGCGGGCGCTGATGCCTATGGCTGATTCACTGCGAACCTTATTCAGGTTCAGCAGCGAGATCTCCTTCTGCTCCAGGGCAATATCAAGCAGTCCCTTGTAATAAAGAACATTGTAATAACTGTTCATCACTTCAAAGGCAATATCTGTCTTTAAAGCCTTCTCCTCCTCAAGGCCCGCAAGGTGCTTAAACCGTGAATAGGCAATTTGGTTATTCCGTACAAATCCTTCAAACAATACCAAACTTCCCTGCATTGAATAAGTGTTTGATGCAAAATTGTTGTTGATCACCACATTTGTATTCGGATCCACCGATTTGCCATAATTGATGCGGTATACTGATCCTGCTTCCATCCGAGGCAGCCGGTTTCGCTTCGACTGCATATATCTTGCCTCCTGCGATTCATTCACAAGTGATTTCGATTCAATCTCCAGGTTATGCTCCAACGCATAGGAAATGCACTCATCCAGGCTCCATCGCTCCTGTGCCCTTATGCTGCCTGCATGCAAAACAATAAAGCCGGTTATAACTAAAAGCGTAAATTTCATTTGTAAAACTATGGTTTTCTTTTCCCTCCTATAGGGCCAATTCGGTGCCACATCCATAACAATTTGATTTACTTGCTTATAAATAATTTAAGGTAATCATACATGTAAAAATTTAAGACAGGGAGTGTAAAATTTTTTGACAATGCTTTGTTTTGATAATATTCTCCTTTACATTTGAACTCCTGCAGCATATTTTCAGACCGGCAATTTCCCGGAAAAAAAATTCACCTGAAATTACCCTGCTGCAGGAACAATGCCTGACAATAAAAACTGCTGATATGACTGCCCGGGGAAACCTTTTAATTGTTGACGATAACAAGAGCATTTTAAGTGCACTTGAAATTTTACTTCAGGACGACTTTGAAGAAGTAAAAACAATTGCCGGCCCCTCGCAGCTACCCGCGCTTTTGGAATCGGGCAGGGTTGATCTGGTACTGCTCGACATGAACTTTTCAGCAGGAGTTAATACCGGGAATGAAGGGTTGTACTGGCTTTCCAGGATACGCGAGATGCGCCCCGATGTGGAAGTGGTTCTGTTCACTGCCTATGGCGATGTGGAACTTGCCGTAAAAGCGCTGAAGCAGGGAGCAGCCGATTTTATTCTTAAACCCTGGGACAACAACAAGCTGAAGGCAACCCTGCGCAATGTGTATCAGCTTCAGCAGTCAAAAAAGGAAGTAAAGCAGCTCAGGCAAAAGGAACGGGCATTAAAACGGGAAATGAACAAGGAAAGCGACCCGTTTATTGCCATCTCACCCGAAATGCTGCAGATACTGAAACTGGTGCACAAGGTGGCTGAAACCGATGCCAATGTACTGATAACCGGGGAACATGGAACAGGTAAGGAACTGATAGCCCGCGAACTGCACCGGGCCTCGCGGCGTTCGAATGAGATCCTGGTTTCCGTGGATATGGGTGCAGTCAGCGAAACCCTTTTTGAGAGCGAACTCTTCGGCCATAAAAAAGGAGCTTTTACCGATGCCCGGGAAGACCGCACCGGAAAGATAGAAAATGCCTCGGCAGGCACCCTGTTTCTCGATGAAATCGGAAACCTCCCCCTGCAGCTCCAGTCCAAACTGCTGACCGTGCTTCAAAGCCGCAGAATAACCCCGGTGGGCAGCAACAAACCAGTGCCGGTTGACATCCGGCTTGTATGCGCAACCAACCAAAACCTTGACGATATGGTGGCCGCAGGCGATTTCCGTGAAGACCTGCTCTACCGCATTAATACAATCCACATCGAAATTCCGCCCCTGCGTGAACGGAAAGATGATATTGCCGCCTTAGCCCACCATTTTCTTAAGGTGTACTGCGCCAAATACCGGAAACCATGCACATCGCTGTCAAAAAATGCCCTTGATAAACTGACCCACTACCATTGGCCGGGAAATGTGCGTGAACTGCAACATACTCTCGAAAAAGCTGTAATTCTTTCCGATACAACTGAACTTTTGCCCGGTGATTTTCTTTTCAAAGCGGCACCCGCAGAGTATGATAATATTCTGGAAAGCACGATTGAAGAGGTGGAGAAAAGGATGATTGCCCGTGGACTTGAAAAAAACGGCCGTAACCTGACTGCCGCAGCCGAACAACTGGGCATTACCCGGCAAACGCTTTACAACAAAATAAAAAAATACAACCTGTAAAATGGCCAGCAGAAACCTTTACCTTAATATTATTATCCGGTGCTCGCTGCTTGCTCTCACAGCCCTGCTGGCCGGGTGGTTTCTGTTCAACCGCGAGGCCTTCGCTGCAGGCATTGGTGTCCTGCTGATCATGCTGCTCCAGGTGGGCGGGCTTATCGCTTACCTGAACCGCACAAACCGCCAGATTGCTTTTTTTTTCGAAGCCGTTAAAAATGAAGATTCAACCCTGCGCTTCCCGGTAAAAACAGGAAATAAAGCTTTAAATGAATTGAACAGCAGCCTGAACCGCATCAATGAACTTATTAAAACAGTCAGGTTTGAACTTCAGGAGCAGGAACATTTTTACAGAGCCATTCTTGAACATGTATCGGCAGGAATAATCGTGTACACCCAAAATGGCAACATCATCCTATCCAACGAGGCGGCCCGCCATCTGCTGGCTTATGAGACACTGACTCACATCAACCAGCTGATGCGCATCGACAAAAACCTGTTTAAAGCCATTAAAGAGCTGCAACCGGGCAACCAGAAGCTTGTAAATTTCAGCAACCGCAATGAGGTACGGCAGCTGTCGGTAAAGTCAGCTTTGTTTAAAACAGCAACCGACAATCTGCTGCTGGTGGCTTTCCAGGATATTAAGAACGAAATGGAGGTAAAGGAACTGGAGAGCTGGATAAAGCTGATAAGAGTACTTACCCATGAAATCATGAATTCGGTGGCCCCCATAACATCGCTCTCGGAAACAATCCTGCAGTATTACACCTCGTTAAATGGAAACGTACCTTCCGAAAAAGTAATTAAAAACACAATAAAAGGACTCGAGGTTATTAACGAAAGAGGTGCAGGCCTCATCAGCTTTGTTGAAAATTACCGAAAACTTACCCGCATACCGCCACCCGAGAAAAAACCGGTCGACCTGGAACTGTTACTCGACAATACTATTACCTTGTTCAATGTGGAAAGCCCCGATAAAAACATTTCAATAACAAGGAATATTACTCCCACCGGCCTGCAGGCAATGGCCGACAAAAAGCAGATCGCGCAGGTACTTATAAACCTGGTAAAAAATTCAGCAGAAGCATTGAAAAATACAGCCGGCGGCACCATTCACCTGCGGGCCTTTCAAAATGATGCAGGAAGGGTCCAGGTAACTGTTTCCGATAACGGCCCCGGAATCCCGCCCGAACTGATGGACAAAATCTTCATTCCCTTTTTTACATCCCGTGAAACGGGCACCGGCATCGGGCTCAGCCTCTCGCGCCAGATCATGCTCATGCACGGCGGCATCCTTAAAATGGAATCCACTCCGGGCAAGCAAACCACTGCCATCTTAGAGTTCTAAATCTCATAATTTCTTCTTATCTTTAATAACCTTTAGTACTTTAATGACTCTAAAGACCTTACTGACTTTAAAATAAACAACATTAAATACCATACACAATGCCTACCACCCAACCCAATCAGCAACCCCTTATACCCCGCACCGGCAACTATAAAAAACTTTTTTCCTACCAAAAGGCTGAAGCAATTTACGACATCACTTTTTACTTCTGCAGCAACTACCTGAAGCGTGGCGACCGCACCATCGACCAGATGGTGCAGGCTGCCCGGTCGGGTAAGCAGAACATCGTGGAAGGATGTGCTGCCTCGGCCACTTCCAAAGAAATGGAAATTAAACTGGTAAATGTTGCCAAGGCCAGTTTGCATGAACTGCTGATCGATTACGAGGACTACCTGCGTACAAGGGAGCACCGCCAGTGGGAAAAAGATTCCATAGAATTGCAAAAGATGCGCGAACTGGGGAGAAAACACAACGACTCAGCATTTTACATGCCCCTCGTAAAAACCCGCCCACCCGAAACAATAGCCAACATAGTCATCTGCCTGATAAAACAAACCGATTACCTCTTGTTTAAGCAGTTGCAGACATTAGGTGAAGATTTCCTGAATAACGGCGGTATGCGCGAACGAATGACCCGCATGCGCCTTGATAGGCGCAAGTAAGAAGTATGCAATAATTTGCCTGTCTCAATTCTTTTTACAGTCGTTATAGACCTTAAGGAATTTATGAACCTTAATAACCTAAAAAGAAAATACAACTACTTCAAAAATCCTGCCAGTGCATACACCCATGCAGCCTGCCAGTTAATTGCCACCTCGTTGTGGCTGTACGATTCCTCTACATCAACCCAGTCGGTGGCTGAATGGCCGCCACCCACGATGTATCCCGGCCACGGAGCCTCAATTCCATCGGCACCCGAACGCCTGTCGTGAGGATGCATCGGAGGTTCCAGTCCCAGACCGGTTACATACGACCGGTTGTAGTAGTTGTTGCCCAGAATATGGTCTACTGCCTTCAGCGCGGTTTCAATGTATTCCTTATTGGGCTTAATCCTGTTTGCCACCTGCAGGTTCATTGTCTGGCGGGCAACGGTGCCGTTGCATCCCCAGTAGTAGCGGCCGCCAAGCGGACGGTTGTACACATCTTCCCTTGCTTTTGCAACCAGCCCATCGGCAATTGCCACAATGTTCTGCTTAATTGCTTTCTCTGTTTCGGTATCCCTGCCCTTGCGCTTCGACAAGGCATATGTAAACATCCCTAAATTTGAAACATCGCTCCAGTCCCAGTTTTCATCTACTTCAAAATTCATTGCCGCGGCACGCTTCTCGAAATCTTCAAGGGCTACAGCATCACCGGTGGTTTCCCACATTTCGGCAGCGGCCCATAAGCGGTCGTCATCGTCGCGGGTCTGGTAGCCGCCGGTTTGGAAATCACCCTGCACGAACCTTTTTTCCTGATCATTGGCAAGAAGAAAGCGGTAGCTGGTCCAGGCCGCATCGAGGCATTCCTGCGCGTAGGTGGCGTCGTAAGGCCTGAAGTAGCGTGCCGCCATGGCCATCATAGCCACAAAATCAGCCGTTGCTGCAGAGCTCCATTCGGTGAAGTACCGTTTGCCATCGTCGTGCTGTGGCATAATAAATTCTGCAAAGTTTGTACGGGTGAGTTTATGTGATACCCTGCCCGACCCATCGGGGTAAGGCATTTTCAGCAGCCAGTCGGTTTCCCACTTCAGCTCCTGCAGAAATTCAGGAAAACCGGGAGCCGTCGGGGGCAACCCGTAATCAATTCTGTCGAGCTGTTTCTGAAAGTGGTCCCAGGCATTAAACAACAAACCCAGGGTTACCCCGGCATTCACTGTGTATTTACCATAATCGCCCGCATCGTGCCAGCCCCCTGTACCGTCACGCTGCGAACCGGGGTTGCCGATGTAATCTTCATACGCGTCGTTCAAATGACAGGCCTCTGCCTCATACACATTCCCATCGTGCTCACCTTGAACCGTCGTACCGCAACGCCAAAGGTAAAAGGCACGCATGCTTGTTCTTGTTGCAAATTCAAAAACATTTTCTGCAACCTCAAATTCAGTGGAACAGCCTACACCCGGAACCTCCAGGTAATACCTGCCCGGCTTCCGAAACTTCGAAAAGTCGGCCGACCATACGTTCTGATCTACATCTTTTTGATACACCGGACCCGTGGTTTTTCCCGAAAAAACCTCATTCCCACCCGCAACATCAACTATCCTAAATTCCTCGCATGCGTGAGGGATAGATGCCATCTTTTGCAATCCGGGTAAAAACCCGACAGAGTTCAGATGTACCGGATGGGCTTGCGGAAATACGCTTAATGAATAGAATACAAATGCAATTAAAAAGCAAAGCCTGTAGTTCATTCCTGCTGATTTTGGATTTTCAAAAATTAACAAAAGCTGAAGATAAATAAAAATTATGATCTCCATCAACAAAAAACAATGAGTATCTGATCCAGTTTAAAAAACCAGACTGAATGCAGGGAGGCCTGTGGAAGAGGGTATATTCGTAGTTTATTCGTAGTTTACTCGTAGTTTATTCGTAAAATACCGAATTTAATACGAATTAACCCCGAATTTATATCGAATATACATCTACTTTAACAGGACCAGAAAAAATAATTTGTAACTTTAACACCAGGTAATATTCAGAGTCAGCATCCGCTTCACCTGCTATGGGGTTAACAAATAATTAATACATATTCAAGGGATTGGGTTCTTATCGCAGAAGCTGTTTACTGTATGTCATTGCTTTCTGATCTAAATGCTGAATACCAGGCTTTTATAATGAATCCGACAAGCCTGATTTTGCTACCTGAGAAGAGCTTTAATTTGTTGAGGGTAATCCGGCTGACATGTCAATGAAATGAAGGTATAAAATTTGTAGAGGTAACCAGCCGTTGCCTAAATGCCAGGCTTTCATTTAATTACAAACTTATTTAAGGTTGTTAACATTCGTTAATACTTACTTTACATTTATTTGATGTAGTATTAATGCATGTTATACAGCATATTTTTCAAAATCCCTGTATGTTTGTATCAACGAATTGGTATTAAGCTTAACAATTCACAAACAGAACTTTTAAACAATAACAATTACAAAGCATGAAAACAATTAAATTAACAGTTGCAACCGCACTAATTGCCCTTGCAGTTTCAACAGCAGCAGTTGAACGACCGAAAATAAATTTTGCACCGGTTAATTCGGGGCAGGCTATTTTATCGGTATCGAATGAGAAAGCTACAGATATGGAATTGAGTATTTTTACCTCCAGCGGCGACCTGGTTTATTACAAACAAACAAATGAACAACTGAAGGATTACAACAAGATTTACGATTTTAAAAATCTTGCCCTGGGAAAATACACACTGTCATTAAAAATTAATGGTACCCGCATTGCCAACGATTTTGAGGTTACGGGCAAAGGTATTACAGTAGGAGAAAGAAAAGTTTCTTACGATCCGTACTTTAACTTTGAGAACGATGAGTTGAGATTTTCTTACCTCAATTTCGATCAGCAGAACATGAAACTGTTCATCTATAAAGACTCCAGGCTAGTTTTCAAAAAAAATCTGGGCAGGGATTTTAACATCACATCCGGATTCAACCTGGCGAAACTGGAGGAAGGGGCCTATAACATACTCCTGTATTCCCATGGAAAAGAGTATTCGTACAATATTGTAAAATAGATTTCAATTAGAGAAAAGGGTTAAAGTTCTGCCGAAAGGCGGAACTTTTTTGTTTGATTACCTTCCCAAACAACTGTTAACGGATGTGATGCCGGGATTTACAACTACCGGGTTCAAACAAATTCTTTTTTGAAATGTTTTAACTCCATGTCGGTATAGCGTTTACATTTGAAAGCTGACACTGTTGTCCTTTTTACACAAAAAATTGTTAGTTATGGAAGTGAAACAACACAACCGGATTGTCATTACTACTGATAATGAAACGAACAAACAGAAATTTCCATTGAACCTGCTGGTATCGCTGGCTGCCGGGGCAATTGCCGGAGTAGCTGCTATCTTTAGTTTGTTCTGGGGAATCGAGATATTGCTAAATCTGTAGTAAATTAGAACATTCCTTCACTGGAATTTCTTATGAGAATAAAGGCTTTTGTTTAATTGTTCTGATTAAGCTCTTTTAAAGCATTGCCTGCTTCAACATAAACGCCATGATATCTTTTATTGCGGAAAATTCCGGTTGACATCCGTTCGAGCTCTTTGTGCATGTCTTCCAGTGACCTGGTAATTGTTGTACGAAACAGTGCCGCACATTTAATACAACTCGATTTTTGCAGTTCATGGGTTTTGTAGTATGCGCTTTTTAGCAATTCAATTGCTTTTAAATAATTTTTCTCTTGTTGATATCTTGCTGATTCCATATAATTTTTATTGATCACAGCAAGTTGACTTTTGCAACTGTTTCCTCCAAACGGGCATCCCAGCAATTCAAATTTATTCTCCTCTTTATCCTGAAACTTAGAGTCTGCTTTAGACAGGGAAGAAAACCCATTACTTTTCATCTGCGAACATATTTTAGTGCGCGATAAAGTAAATATTAATTTTTTAAAAACAAAAGCAAATTGAGAGTTTTATGTATTTTTTTATCAACAGGGATATCAACATTTTCACATACGGTCGCATCAGTTAACTTAAAATACCAGTAAACGAGCAGCAACCTGGGATGCCGTTGTTTTTATTTTAAATTGCAGCTTTATGTTATTCACAAAATGTTAACCTGTTGGCATGTTCAGAACAGCATCAATCTTTTCAAGTTCTTCCCTGGTAAACTCCTTGTTGCGAAGCGCCTCCACGTTGTCATCGATTTGTGATACAGAACTGGCTCCAATCAACACGGAGGTAATTCTTTTATCTTTTAAAACCCAGGCAAGTGCCATTTGAGCCAGCGACTGGTGCCTTTGACGGGCAATTTCATTCAGTGCAACCACCTTATTGTGGACAGCCCTAACATCTACACCCGAAAGAAACACCTCACGGGTAGCGCGTGATCCTGATGGTATTCCCTCCAGGTACCTGTTTGTAAGCAGGCCCTGGGCCAATGGAGAGAAGGGGATGCACCCTATCCCCTCTTCCTCAAGGACTCCGAGCAGTTGGTCTTCGATCGCGCGTTGAAACATCGAATAGCGTGGCTGGTGAATCAGGCAGGGAGTTCCCAGTTCCTTCAGAATCCGGGATGCATCACGCGTCATTTCAGCAGGATAATTTGATATGCCCGCATAAAGTGCCTTGCCCGACCGCACTGCCTGATCGAGAGCCATCATTGTTTCTTCGAGAGGGGTATCCCGATCGGGCCGATGGGAGTAAAAAATGTCAACATAATCGAGGCTCATCCTTTTCAGGCTTTGATCGAGGCTCGAAAGTACATATTTGCGGCTTCCCCACTCACCATAGGGGCCCGGCCACATCCGGTATCCTGCCTTTGAAGAGATAATCAGTTCATCGCGGTAATTGCGGAAGTCTCTTTTCAATATACGTCCAAAGTTTTCTTCTGCTGAGCCCGGAGGAGGCCCGTAATTATTTGCCAGATCAAAATGTGTAATCCCAATATCAAATGCCCGGTGCAACAGGGAACGGCTGTTTTCAAACACATCAATTCCCCCAAAATTATGCCACAGGCCCAGAGAAACAGCAGGGAGTTTCAGCCCCCATTTCCCGCAACGGTTGTATGACATCTGGTCGTAACGCGATTCTTTCGGATTGAAATTCATAATAGGCAGAATTACCGGCAATGTTGATATTACCTGATTTATCACTGAAAGATATCCCTTTTTTTACAGTTAAACAAAACAAAAAGGTGGTTTTAAACCGGGAATTAAGGGCAGAAACAACAGATAAAAAAAGGAGGAAAAAATTCCTGATTATAAGTAAGACCAAATGTTTCAAATGGCCCTGCCAAATAATCAGGCTTTTCTCCTCCATGTGTGAGCGGGTGGAATTTTAATTTTTTGGTAAGCTACCTGTCAATAACAACATTTATACTGTTAAAATATATTTCGGTTTCTGTTCCGAAAGTTTCTGTACCAACAAGCAGCCATAAATCACCGTCTTCATTTGTTACGACCGATATGGGTGTATCTGTTGAAACGGTTTGCTGAGTATATCCTGCATCGGTTGATTCGGCTGCGAATGATCCAATCACAACCAGGTCAAATCCATCGGCTCCCGGTTCACCTATATCGATGCCGATGAGTTCCAGGAAATTGCTGGTATTTGTTTCGGTCACCGGCTCTTCTGAAACTGCACCTGCTTTAATAACTACAGTGTCGTTCAGTGTAACAAACAGATCGCCATTATCACCATCCAGATCCGTGGTATCATTCGCAATGCCTGTAGTATCGGTAACTATGCCGGTAGTATCGGTAACAATACCGGTAGTATCGGTACCAACATTGGTTGTATCGATGATTACCCTCGTAATCAGGTCCAGGTTATAACTTACCTGGTATTGTGTCGAGGGCTGTAAACCCGATATCTGCTTGCTCACATACATGAACAGGTTTCCGTTTGGATTTGAAGCTGAAAGCAACAATGCACCTTCTTCATCGTTAAGCGGAGAAGTAGTATGCTCAACCTCAAATTCATACAGATCTTCATCGTCGATTGGGAATTCTGCCAGGGCAGCATCCCAGCCTTCTTCATCCGATTCAAAATTGTAGGTCAACTCCACTCCATCATCGCCGATTGGTTCATTTATTGTTTCTTCATCATTATTACAGGAATAAAGCGAAAAAACCAACACTCCAGAAAATATTAATGCAATTGTTTTCATAATTTTCTTTTTAAATTTTTACTTGTGTACTACCTATTTTTCTTGTTTTAACATGTGAAAATTCATTTTGCACGAATGGGTTTGGTAAGAATAACCTTGCCAAAATATTCCCTGCAGATCATTTATAAATTGCATTACACTTATTTTCAACGATATACGAGATTCAATAAATTTTAATTTCTTTTTTGGCCAAAAAAGAATTAAATGGGGAATTGTGCATATTTTGTTGCCTGTTTCCACATGATAATGATTTTAAAAGAATTAAACCCCACAACAAACAACCCATATGAAACTCAATGATTTTATTGGACGGAACACCGAACTGATTTTTTAGTGATCACAAATAAATGAAATGCCACTATTGGATTTATATCGTTTCTTTCTATATTTGAATGCAATAAAATCATCCATCCGAAATGAATTTATTTTAATATTTAACTAAACAAAACCTTTATACTGATACTATTATGAAAAATTTAGCTTTCGCTGTTTTAATGTGTATGTCGTTCGCCCTGGCAATGACCTCATGCTCCGAGGCTGTTGATCCAAATCCGGTACTCAAAATTGAAGGGGGGCAAATCCAGGGTGTTGAAACACCAACTGAAGGCATCATTGCTTACAAAGGTATTCCTTTTGCTGCACCTCCGGTGGGGGACTTACGCTGGAAAGAGCCACAACCTGTTGTACCCTGGGAAGGTGTAAAAATTGCGGATACCTATGGTGCGGCAGCAATGCAGGTGACCTGGAATCCTGAAAGTTTTTACGGAAGGGAATGGCAGGCCAGCGGTTCTGTTCCATTTGATGAAGATTGTTTGTACTTAAATCTGTGGACTCCTAAGGCGGGCAAAACTGATGCAAAACTTCCTGTTGCCATGTGGATTCATGGCGGAGGATACCGTGAAGGTTTTGGTTTTGAGCCTGAAATGGACGGCGGTGAGGACTGGGCTTCACGTGGTGTTATTTTAGTACAGGTAACTTACCGTCTTGGTGTTTTCGGCTTTTTTTCGCACCCCTTATTGTCGGCAGAAAGTCCAAATGGAGTTTCGGGGAACTACGGCGTAATGGACCAGGCTGCAGCTTTGAAATGGATACATAATAATATTGAACAATTTGGCGGTGACCCCAATAACATTACTATATTCGGCCAGAGTGCCGGCGGAGGAAGCGTTCAGACCTTGCTGGCATCGCCTCATTCAAGAAACCTTATAAGCAAAGCGATAAGTATGAGTGCCGGGGGATTGGGAGAATCAAGGCCAGCTTTGCCTTTTGATACAATTCAAATGGCCAATAAGGCTATGATGGATCATTTTGGAAAAACAACACTGGACCAGATGCGTGCATTGTCGTTTGATGAGCTGACACAAATGGCGAATGAATACGGAAAAGTAACCGGCAGGCGTTTGTTCTACAGTCCGGTTGTTGAGAATTACTTCCTGACCGGCGGGTTCAGTGATATGGCTCGGGAGGGAAAAATTCCGGATATCCCTTATATGTTTGGAGGTACAGCCAACGATTTGGGAAATATGATTCAGCCGATAGCTGATTTCTGCACCTTACGTTCAGCACAAAGCAGCAAACCTGCCTATGCCTACATGTTCTCGCGTCAACTTCCGGGAGATGAAAGCGGTGCATTCCACTCGGCCGATTTGTGGTATGTTTTCCATTCATTCAGGCATGCATGGAGACCGTTTACAGCCGGAGATGAGGCTTTAAGCTTGCAGATTGTCGATTATTGGACAAATTTTGCAAAATACGGTGATCCAAACGGACCCGATGGAGGAAAATGGACACCCTATACTCCCGACACTCCTGAATTTATGGTATTCGATGCAGATGAAAACCAGGCGCTCCTTACAATGACAAACAGTCCTGTATATCTGGGCTCAGCACCTTTAAGGTAATAACAGCAGGAAAACAATCGGGCAGGAGGAAAATAAAGCAGTTTTCCTCCTGCTTCATTTTCCGGCTTCTCACACCACCGTTCGTACGGTTCTCGTATGCGGCAGTTCCCCTACTATGCTTTTCGAACCTTAGAGTAACAGTCAGACAAAAAAAATATTACCTGTTTTTCCTTATCTCTCAGTTGTAATGGTTCTGTCAGGTATAAAGAGATATGCCAGTATTCGCCTGGTCGAATTTATTTATGCCCAATCCGGTAAAATAAATGTCATTTCCCACTATTTATCGTATTTCCTACAACAATTAAAAGTGGTGTATCAGTTAGAATTTCTTTTGACGCCAGTTCTTCCAACCTGACTACCACTTTTTTTGAATCGGAATAAGATACCCTGCTCAGTAATGCAACAGGGGTTTTTTTATCCCATCCTTGCAAAAGAAGTTTTTCAGCAAGTTCTATCTGGCAATTTGCACCCATATAAAAAACAATTGTATCAGCTTTGGGAATTTTGCTGCCTGATACATTATGCCCGTTGCAAAAAGCAACAGATGATGAAACAAAACGCTGTGTCAATGGAATGGCAAATTCGGCTGATGCTGCCAGTGCAGTTGTAATACCTGGAACAATTCCCACCTTTATCCCGTACTTATTTAAAAATTCAATTTCTTCACCTCCTCTTCCAAACAGCATAGGATCACCCCCTTTCAGCCTGACCACTTTCAGACCGTTACGAGCAGCCTGCAACAACAGTTCATTTATCTCATCCTGCTGTTTACTATGTTTGCCATAACGTTTTCCCACGGGAATTTTTTTCCCCTTAAACCTGTTTAAAAAACGATCATCGAGCAATGCGTCATAAAAAATAACATCTGCCTGCTTAAGGCACGATACCGCCTTCAGCGTTAGCAACCCGGGATCCCCTGGGCCAAAACCAACCAAGGTCACCTTCCCGAATGTATCATTTTTACTAAATTCAGATACATTCTCTTCTCCTGAAGAGCTTTCTAAATACTCTGATATCTTATCCCTGACGGCAATCGACTTTTTAACATTCAGGGCATTTGATCCTACTGCAACCGTCAGCTCATCTTGCTTATAAATGGCAGGTGAAACAAAATCACATAAGGCAGGATTATCGGCTACATTCACCAGTAATCCCCGCTGATTGGCATCCGATTTTATTTTTTTGTTCAGCTCCTGGTTATCGGTACAGGCATACACAAGAAAGTAGTCAGCCAAATCAGCTGCCTCATACTTCTTCACAATTACCTTAAACTTTTCTGTAGCAATAGCCTCGCATATTTTTGGTGCAAGAATTGTCAGGTTCATTGAGAACCTGCTCAGCAGTTTCATTTTATGTGCAGCAACTTTTCCTCCCCCAACAATCAATATTTTTTTGTCAGTAATATTTAGGCTTATTGGCAGAAATACATTTTCTTTCTTTTCTTTCATCATTGTAAAAAAACTTTCTGAATCAAATAACCCATGAATCAACCGCTTACGATTTCTCAATAAAAACCTTCCAATAACCGGTTTCTTTCTCTTCCTTTAATATCTTATGACCCTCACTTCTCACCGAAACGGGTACATTGGCAAAGGGAGCACCTTCATCCAAAAGAACCTCCAGGATCTCTCCTGATTTCATTTGTGCAAGTTCAATTTTAACTTTTACAAAGTTCATAGGGCAGCCCACTCCCCTTAAATCTTTTGCCTTTGTTGCCTTCTGTACAGTTGTCTGTTTTACTTCTGACGATACATTCGGCTCTTTTTTAAACTGAAGAGAATCGTCCATGTTGTTATACAGTTCAATTACCGACAAAGCCAGATCATTTACAGCAGTAAAATTTTCAGCTAACTTCTCTTTCTGGTTTTTCAATGCAAGGTCTACAACCCTCATAAAACGTTTATCAACATAGCCTTCTTTGATAAAAGTTTCAATAAACGAGGTAAACACTTCTTCCCGGCTTTTGGGTTCAATGCCCCGGGTTACAAGCAGCATCCGGGCGGAATGAAAAACTATACCGTATAACTGTTCATCTGAATTGCCCTTTACGCCTTCTTGCTTTAGCTGTTCCTGAAGACTGAAAATGGCATCCTTGTCAAAATCGATCATATCAAACATTCCGGCAGAACATTCTCCTGCTCCTTTCCCTTTAACCGAAAAAGGTGTGTCTGCTCCCCAATCGAAATAGTAATTTTTATCTTCCTCGAAAGAGGGGACTTTTTCATATTTTTTAAGCAACTCACTTATTTTTTCTTTCCCTCCGTTATGTAAAAAAGAGTTAAAATCGTTGGAACTCTGCTTGCTCTTTGAAAATGCTGTTAAAACATCAGCAACAAAAACAGGGAGATCGTAAGCATTAATTTCTCCGGTTTTTTCACCCAGTTTTGCCCCGGCTCCTGTTTGGCCTCCAACTGTAACATAATAAGCCGGATACAGACGATCGTTGCGGGAAACCTTGCCATAAAATCCCAGTTGCGCCAGATTATGCTGGCCACATGAATTTGGACAGCCAGAAAGGTTAATCCGGAAACCGGAGAGTTGATCCAATACCTTTTCATTAAACTTTGTCAGTGTTGATTTAATTGCTTCAGAAGCACCTTTTGACAGGCATAGGCCCAGGCGGCATGTATCTGCCCCGGTACAGGCTACCAGGCTATTTAATATATGTGGCACATCTGCTTCAATATCAATTGCTTTTAATTTTTTATATACCGACGGTAAATCTTTTCCCGGAATATTGCGCAGCAGAATATTTTGCCGCATGGTCAGGCGCAGGCAATCATTTCCAAATGGAAGAAGAAAACTTCCCAATTCAGCTAATTTTTCTGCTGTTGTAATTCCATTTTCAAAGGGAATCTCTACGGCAAATAGATTTTCTTGTCGCTGCTTTTTTACATACCTGTTAAGCCAGAGGGAATATGCATGACTGCTCAAGGATTCATCGGACTTGCTGCCTGAATTAACCGGTACTGGCATTTCAGGCAAGACCAGATCATGATTTGCTTCATTTTTGACCTGGATAAAATAATCATTAAAAAGCTCAAACACTTTTTCCTTTCCCAGCTTGTAAAAAATATATCTGATGCGTGCCTTGTGTCTGTTTCGGCGGTTTCCATGTTCTGAAAACAATCGTTTTACTGCTTCGGCAACATAAATGATATCGTATGCGGGTAAAAACTCAAACAGCAGATGGCCTGCCGCAGGTTTCGATCCCAGGCCTCCTCCAAAATAAACTTTAAAACCCTTTTCCCCGTTCTTCAAAGTCGCAATAAAACCGAGATCATTAAACATTGAATGGGCATTATCTGCACTACTTCCTGAAAATGCTATTTTATATTTACGGGGTAATGACCATGAATCCGGTTCTGCTATTAGTGCATTGGTTAATGCAACAGCGTAGGGAGTTACATCAAACGGTTCACTAGCAGAAATGCCTGCATCCTCAGAAGCCATAATGTTTCTGACGGTATTGCCACCACCACCTCTTGACGACAGACCCAACTGATATAAACGGCTGAGTATCTCGGGCAGTTGCTCCAGCTTTACATTATGCAGCTGGAGTTCCTGCCGGGTGGTAAGATGTACCGGGTTTGTCCCTTCCTGTTGAGCAAGCTTAGCCACCTCAAGGAGTTGATGGGGTGTAATCATTCCTGCAGCACACCGTACACGCACCATATAGGTGCCGTTCTCTCTCTGCTCATAAATTCCCATAGGAACCCGAATGGCCTTGAATTTTACCGGCTCGATCTGGCCGTTTTTAAAATCGGTAATTTGGTGTGTGAAGGAATCAATTTCTGATTTTAAGGATTCAGGAAGAGTATACATAATTTTTTATTTTTATATGAGTTTATATTCTGTTAATCTGGATTTCTGGTTTTGTATTCGGTAAAATTTCAGGTTTCCACCAGGTTGTTCCAGGGAAATAATACCGTAAAGAATTTCCGGGTCGTAAGCCAAACGGATATCTTCGGCTGAAGGACGTGCCGGAGTGAGCGGATGACTATGAAAATTCGCCAGTATCTTTAGCCCTTTTGAGCGTGCATCCTTTAATACTTCAAACTGTTCTTCAGGTTTAAACGAATAATGCTCAGGACTCTGGTCCGCATTCGTCAGTTTATAGCATCGGGTTATCAAACCTTCGTTGCCGGCCAGATAACCACATGCTTCATTGGGCAACTCCGATTGCGCAATTTCAATCATTTGATCATAAACATCTTTTTTTATCCGAATCATAATGAAATATTTTTTATTCGTGCAAATCGCACACCGGCAGTTCGTCCATTGACAGGGTTGTAATTGAAGGATTTTCACCACACACCCTGCAACTTTTTACAGGTTTAAATTTTACTTCCCTGAACGTCATTTTTAGGGCATCAAAAACAAGCATCCGGTTGGTAAGTAAATCACCCGTTCCGGTTAAATACTTCAGAGCCTCGGTGGCCTGTATCGTTCCCAGTATCCCGGCAATGGATCCAAGTACCCCAGCCTGGGAACAGCTCGCTACAGCATTTTTGGGAGGTGCTTCATTAAAAACACAACGGTAGCAGGCATTTCCCGGAACATAAGTCATTGTCTGACCCTCAAACTTGAGGATGCCTCCATGTGAAAAAGGCTTTTTTGCCAATACACAGGCATCATTCACAAGAAATTTAGAAGGAAAGTTATCTGTGCCGTCAATAACAAAATCATAATTTTTAATAATATCCAGAGCATTCTCAGCAGTTAAAAGTGCTTTGTAAGTATTCACCTTAACATCGGGATTCAGCCTGTTTATTTTTTGCTGTGCCGACTCCACTTTGGGTACATTTACATCTTCTGTAAAATGAATCACCTGCCGCTGCAGATTAGTGCGGTCAACCACATCCCCATCTATAATACCTATAGTACCTACTCCTGCCGCCGCAAGATAAAGGGCTGCCGGAGAACCCAGTCCTCCGGCCCCAACCAGCAGCACCTTTCCTTTCATTATTCTTTCCTGGCCCTCAATGCCTACATTTTGGAGAATAAGGTGCCGGCTGTAACGTTCAAGTTGTTCTTCAGTAAAATTCATTTGGTTCTATTTTTACTTTTTGAACCACCTCCCATGAAATAGAGAAAGTCTACTTCATCGTTTTCTTTCAAAAATGTATGTTCGAAATCACTGTTCTTTACAAATGAACCGTTCAGCTGCACTGTAACCATGTCGGGCGACTGAACCTGGCTGATAATCAACAACTCTTTAACAGGTAGAGCCTCCTTATCAAACTCTTTCTCAACGCCATTGATTTTTAGTTTCATCTTTTGTTTGTTCTTAATTATTAACTGCTGGCACTTCTTTCTGAATGTAGTTGAATGTTAAAGGGGTGGGAAAAGCCAGATTATCGTTTATCGGACACCTGTTTTTGATGGTTTCAATCCATTTGGTGACTAAATCAGGCGCAGCATCTGTCACAGGTGAAAACTGAACATCAATTTGTTTGAATCCTGCGCGTTCTTCCTCCGATACGCCAAACAAACGGGCAGGATTGATATTCCCCTGAACTGCTATTTCAAGCCTCTCGAGATTTATTCCTAATTCCCGGGCTGTTAAATGTGCTACCACATTAATACATCCTGCATAACTGGCTAAAAGGTATTCGACCGGATTTGCACCCAAATCTTCTCCTCCCAATTGTGGTGGTTCATCAATAACGATGTTAAATTGCCGGGCATTAGCCTCAAAACGTGCTGGTGATTGCGCTTTTCCTTCAATTGAAATTTTTAAATCTGACATAACTTTTAAATTTTAGGTAAAAAAAAAGCCCTTCACAAATTTTGTGAAGGGCTGTATCTATTCGCGTATTGTTTTACTTACTATTCGAGCACAGCATCACCCTCCACATGTTGAACCAACATACAGCAACACATATTCATCATGTTGTTTATGGAAAGTGATCTGTTCATTATTTTCAATTTTTAAACATCCTACTGCTTAAGTAGGACACAAACATACATTTTTTACCCAATAATGATGTGTATTTTTAAGAAAAAATAAAAAAAAATATCGAAGCATTAATATAGATCCTTGGTTGTTCCCTCAAAACATGCCGATATTATTCAGGTAAAGTCAAAACTTAAAGATTTAACAAACCATCTTCTTTTTGTTAAAGGGATGTACAGGAAATCGGCACAAAAACCCCGCATGGGCAGCAGTATACAACTTAATTGCAATCCCCCTTGTTACACATCTTCAGGGCTGTAAAAAAAAAAGCGGCTATTTATTTTTGATGTTAATGCTCTTAAATAAAATTTAAAATGGAATCTAAATTACAATATTGGGACATTTTATGTGAAAGGCATATGGAAGTACTTTTTCGGAAAAAAATTAATACAAAACATATTACCGAAAAAAATTTGATAGAATTTATGCGAACATTGATTTCGAAATACGCTTTATCAGATGAAGAAATTTTAGAACAGTATATCACAATTCCATTTAAAAAGAAAAAAGATCATATACATATTCAGAAAACGAGCAGCTACTTAAACGAACCCTTATCAATAATAACTTTTTACGAACAGGTTACAGGCATTTCTGTTACAGCAAGCCTGACAGACTAAAAATGGGCTGGTTTGCTGAATAATACCTGAACCTTAATCCTGTCGGCTGACGGATATGAGCCCGCATGCCGCAAGAATTTATTTTCAAAATTCCTGATATAGCTATAAATAAATTGGTTTCCCTTTGCAGCCTTTAAGTGGTTTTCCTTTTTAAACTCAATTATTCAATAGTTTTCTTGAATAATTGTTATATTTGCAGAAAAATATAGATGTTTATGAAAGGACGGGAATTTAAGGATGCCATGTATAATGGCCTTGCAAAACTGATGAAAGCATTGTCTAATCCGGCACGTCTGGAAATAATAGAGATGCTGTCACAGGGTGAAAAAAGTGTAGAAGGTATAGTGGAGGCTACAAATCTTACAGTTGCAAATGCTTCTCAACATTTACAGGTTCTTAAAAACAACAATCTCGTAAAGTCACGTAAAGAGGGGCATTACGTATTCTATTCGCTGGTCAGTTTTGACTTTTTATCGCTTTACCAGCATATAACAAAGTTTGCCATTACTGAAATTGCTGCCCTGGAAAAAGTTTTAAACCGGCAAAGGGAAGATAATAAAGCGTCAGATTCAGTAAGTCTGGATGAACTTGAGGAAATGATTGCCAACAAGAATGTTTTGTTGATGGATGTAAGGCCTTCAACTGAATATGAATCCGGCCACATTACCGGGGCAGTTTCTGTACCAATGGATGAGTTGCTGTGCTGCCTTAAAGATTTTTCCAAGGATAAAGAGATAATTGCCTATTGCCGTGGACCATTCTGTGTTCTTGCAGATGAAGCTGTAAAAGTTCTTTCCGAAAATGGCTTCAAAGTCAGAAGACTCGATGAAGGCTATCCGGAATGGAAAATGAACCGGATTAAAGACCACATCCACAATTAAGAACAATTACCGGATAATAGTTTTTACCATGAAGAAGCTCATTGCCACTGTAATGCTTTTATTTGCAATTTTCATCAATTATGTTTCATCCCAGGATAAAATGGATTTATCCTTTTGGACCCAGGCCTGGTATCAGCATGTTGAAAACGGTAAAGGAGACAATGGCCTTAATGACTTTATGGTACGAAGAGCCTATTTGTCAATAAAAGGACAGCCCACCGGTTATCTTGGATTTTTTACCCACATTGCAGTTGACCGTTTCGGTCAGGATGGGTTGAACAATCCTTCAATGGGGTTTCCCATTGACCGGAAGGTATGGGTGTATGAAATTTGCCAGGCAAAAACGGCAGCTTCCATGCTGACCGGATATCCACATTTCTCCATTTTTATGCCCTGTAAACTTGCCATTTATGAGGACATGGGAAAGACAATCATTTCTACAATGAACATGGACATGATGCTGGACGCAATTGCGGCCAATCCTGAGTTGCATACTGAAGCCAAAGCATTGTTCAGTAAATTGAAAGCA
>OBJA01000617.1_pt1 | contig 29426 bp, 29 predicted proteins | sample 1519751 | NCBI WGS metagenome assembly OBJA01 (sample SAMEA3881238, study PRJEB22517) | soil metagenome | biome: lake sediment; feature: soda lake sediment; material: sediment, water from around vicinity | place: India | collected 2013-12-23 | depth 3 m
CGGCCACGTCAGTGAAATTCGATTAACTTCACAAGAAATAAAGCAGGAGATTATCAGCCTGAAACGAGAAAGAACACATCGTAAATTCTAGTCACTTAACCAAGTCAAATCTCCCCATACGCGTTGGAGGTTATCGAATGAAGAACAACGGCATGACCATGGTTATTCTCATGTTGGTGTTGGTCGCCATTTTGTATCGGTCTTTCTTTGCAAAGATCCCCGCAACCAGTCTCCCTCACCGTGATGAACCCATCGGCGTCTCGGTCTATGGTGTCGACCGGGGGCATGGCAATCTTTTAGCGGTGCAACCTTGGATGAGGCCGATGGATTATGCCCATGAAGAAGCATTCTACAATGCCTTCGATCGAAGCTTTGTCGAAGCGCAACGTCAGGGTCTGCTCCAGGATAAAACCATCGTGGTCTTCCCCGAATACATCGGCACGTGGCTCGTGGCCACCGGCGAAGGTCGCCCAGTCTATACGGCTCGTACCATGAAAGGCGCCATGATCGCTTTGATGCTAAGCCATCCGCTTCGATTCGGCAAAACCGTATTCTCCTCTAGCAAAAGCGCAAAAGATCCGGTCAAATACAGCCTCTTCAAAATGAAATCCCGGCAGATGGCAGAGGTCTATAACTCCGTCTTCTCCAGACTGGCACGGGACTATTGCGTCACCATCGTCGCAGGCTCCATCATTCTTCCGAACCCCACCATCAAAGATGGACGCCTGGTGATCGGCGACGGACCGCTTCAAAATGTGACGGCCATCTATCGACCCGATGGACAAGCCGATGGCTTGCTTACGAAGAAAATCCACCTCACCACCGATGAACAGGAGTTTGCTTCCGGCGCTCCCACAGAAGGCCCGCGGGTCTATGAAACCCCCGCAGGTAAACTGGGGGTCATGGTCTGTGCCGATTCCTGGTTCCCTGAGGCTTATCAAAACCTTAAAAACGGGGATGCCCAATTCGTCATCGCCCCGTCCTTCTTCTCCCCCGACGGGTTCTCCCGCCCCTGGCCGGGTTATAACGGCTCCCCCAACCCTGCTGATGTCGATCCAAACGACCTGGGCCGCCTCACCGAGCAAGAGGCCTGGAATAAATACGCCCTCCCCGGCCGCATCGCCGCCTCCGGCGCTCGCTTTGGCATGATCCCTTATTTTCGGGGCACGATCTGGGACATCGCCTCCAACGGCTATGTCCTCATCGTCGACGATGGCCGGATTGCAAAGATTAAGAACGAATCTCAGAGCGCCATCGTGAATTTCTGGCTTCCGTAATAGTGTCCGTAGAGCCATGAACAGCAACTCATTTATAGTTCGTCTCACGATGTCGGTCTATCGATGCTTGGTTTGTTCAATGAAACCTCCATGCAAAATTGCTCTTTTAAGCTATCGTTTTATTATGAATAGTCCCTCTTAAAAACTTTCTTCGAAAGCCATCGGAACATATACACCACTAATATACCCCATAGTGTTGCCTTGGCAAAGTTTACAATCACGTCTTTCAATAGATTCTCTGCTAATTCTGGAATTTTGTAGAGTGCAACCGTTACAAATGATAGAAACCAAACCGAAATACTGAGTAACCATCCCGTAAATAATGGTTCATTGCTAAATACGTTTTTGACCAATATGGCAAACAATACTCCTACAAGACCTGCAAAAATGAACGTTGTCAACGATGCAAAAATATACTCTCCTAAGTTCTTTGGTTGATGCCCATAAAGAAAAACTGAAGCAAAATCTGACCACCTAATAGTTGCCCAGTTTATTGCCTCTAAAATTAGAGCGAGAATATATACAGGTACTCCGGCCAATGCTCCAGAAAATCAAACCCACCTTTAGCCTGCCTTGCACTTTTTAACCCCCAATCCACTAGGGGTTATTATAGCCAAGTCATAGAGTTATAATAAGTACCTATGTACGCTACCTTGCATTCAATACGCATCTTTGTTCACTTTGACTTGTATGGCCATAACGCCGAGTGCTTTAGCGAATGCCTCCAGGCGTGGAGATATATTTCTTGATAGCGAACTTGTACGTTGCTTGTCTTAACTGTGGAATCTTAATTATTCGAGCCGCAAAATTATACTTCTCCTTTTTTCCTTTTCCCTTTGAAAACTCCAAACAAAAACCGCAAATTTCTCTGCGGGTTTTGATTGAAAGTATCTTTAAATTTTGGATTTTTTTCGAAGTTGTAATAAAATGCCTCGTTCCTCCGCCATCGATTGAAATAAGCGAATAGCTGTTGTAACTTTGTCCTTTTGGGGGGCATCGGATTTGATCTCATCTTTAATCTGTTTCAATACATGCTTTATATCGTTTAATTCTAACAAATTAACAGCAATACAAAGAAAACTCTTTCGACGTCCATCATCGTAATTCGCCAACAACTCTTCAAGTATAGTTACTTTCTCGTCCAATTCCGACTTATAGTCATCGATACTATTTTTTGCTTTTTCCATATCTCTAAACTGATTTTTGTGCGTAATAAACGAGTCCGTAAGATCCGCGCCGCTATACTTCTTGCAAGGGTATTCTTCGCATTGATAACAATATTCGTATCCACGACGCAGACTGCAGGACAGCACACCGCATTTGGGATGCTTTGTTAAGAAATCTTTTCCCGAACAACCGGGACATTTAGACTTCCCTTCTGTTTGATACCGTGGGCATAGGCCACAATTTAATCCGCATGCAGAAAATAAGGGATACGACCTTTGCGGGTATTCCATACAATTTTCCCCCTTCGATCAAAATCTCATAACATTTATTCCGAACACATTAAAGCGAGTACGGTCGAGCTTCTCCGGGCGCGCCAAACAAAAACGCCCGATAACGGACGCTTAACAATCTTCTGTTTGATCCGCCTAGATTAACCAAACGTAGTTTTGACGGCAATCGACCAAATAGTCGATATAAACCGTGTCGTCTTTAATCTGGTAAATGAGTAAATACCGTTGATCCACCAGCATCTTCCGGTACTTGTGCGCGGGGAGCAGCGGATCGGCAAGCCAGGAACCCCTCTCCGGATAGTCTTCCAAGGATTTCGCCAATGCAACGACATCCTCCCTCAGCTTTTCTGCAGCTGTAATGCTGACTCGCGCTAAAAAACAAACGTGCTGAACCAGCATTTCGCCCGCTCTCTCCGAAATAATAACATCATATCGTTTAGCCACCCTGTTCACCGGATACTTCCAAAATGGCTTTCTTCATCATAGCATCCATTTGATCAATGGGAAAGCCTTTTTTACCCGCCAATCGATCTTCCTCTACCGCAACCAGTTGCTCTCGTAATCTCAACATGCTTTCGCGTTGAGAATAAGTCTCAATATCCATGACAACCAGATCGCCCTCGCCGTTTTTGGTCAAAAAGACAGGCTCTTTGGTGGTCTTGCAGAGCTTGGATATCTCGTTATAGTTTTTGCGGATTGATGCCGACGGTTTTATATTCATCACGAAAAACCTCCATAGCAATATATGATACTTATTTTATACTTATATTACTACTATGATTCTTGAAAATCAAGGATGCTCCCCTCATGAAACCCATGAAACACAAAGACGGTTCTTCTGCTCTTTTAGATAGAACCCATAGAATGGCCCTCTCGCTTCTTATGACTCCACCCATTCCTGTCGTCCAATGATTACAACACCCAACATTGTTTGCCATCAGCTATATCTTCTTTAATACTCCTTTGAAGCAAGATGGTCTTCATTTCAAAGTAAAGCTCATACCTATGCCTTCTCAAATCCACCCCAGCCCTTTTCCACTTTTCCATTTTTCCTTTGAAAATTCAAAACAAAAAACCCGCAGATCTCTCCGCAGGTTTTGAATTCTTAATTTGCTAAACTATTCAAATACAATATAGTTAATTTACTCAACAATATCATAGATTACGCAAATAATCATAAAACTCATGCTTATTACTAAACCCCAGGTCTTTTATGTACTTAAGAAAAGTCCCGTCAGGCACATCCCGGCCTCCAGCATGTTCGTGGATGCTAATACTGACCATTTGTCCATTAAGACCCATGCCTTTCCATATTAGTCCTTTCTTTCCCCGGCAAGATTCCAACCCCAGAGCCTTACATACTAAGCTTAAATCCCGAAAGCTACATGTCGGCAAAGGATCATCTCCTCACAAAACCGAGAAGCTCAGTGAGTTGCTCCCGAGAATCGGTCATTTTCAGCTTAATATAATGACTCAAAAGTTCTACATGCTTTGGAGAACGAAGATACCAGTTCATGTCGTTGAAAAAGTCATCGACTAAATCTTCGATGTTGTCGAGAGTCATCTCAATTGCTTCTTCGGCAGTATCTCCAACCCCATCCGCATTAAAACAGTGTACAGTAGCCACATATTGTTTCGTCGTTTCATCAAAACGTACTTCTGAATTAAACTTCGTATCACCCACTAATTTCCCCAAAACAACATTCGAAAGAATCACAACGCTCTCTTCGGGCCGTCTTATTTTTCCGACCCTCAATACTTTATTTTTATCGTATACTTCTTTAAGGAAGTCTGCCATATCATCTCTAAAATCTTTGGTTCCAACCATTGGACGGCTCATAGCTGCGTTCATATCTTGCACCTTCTTTTTTTTCACTACTTCACTACCTCCAATTCTATTACATTATGTACATCATGTCAATTATGTACATATTACTCTTATGTTATTCGATGCGTTTTATGCACATTCCTCAAAAAGTCTTGCCATTCCACCGGGGTATTCCAGTCAAGGTGACACTTTAAAAAATTAATAATAAAAAACTATGGAATAAACCATAGATAGTCCTAACGGGATTCGAACCCGTATCTAAGATGAAGTGAATTGCAAAGTTAAAAATTTGAACCCATCATGAACCCAAGCCCATTTTCACACTTCACCCTTCAAACTTCAAACTTTAAAATTCAAAACAAAAAACCCGCAGATTTCTCCGCAGGTTTTGAATTTTTACTGGTAGTCCTAACGGGATTCGAACCCGTGTCTCCGCCGTGAGAGGGCGGTGTCCTAGGCCTCTAGACGATAGGACCACATTTCAATTCATCAATTACCAGTTATCAATTATCATAGCGGTAATTGTTCATTGATAATTGTAGATTGCACACTGGCTGGGGGAGAAGGACTCGAACCCTCGCTAACGGGGCCAGAACCCGTCGTCCTACCACTAGACGATCCCCCAGTGACTCGAAGCATTTTTTATTATAACCGGAGCATAACCCAAAGTCAATAGGCAGAACGGTATAAGACATTGGCGCTGCTGCCTATATTTGACTTCGCATCTTTAAGATCAATCGGTTCAAACCATATTTATTCAGGAGTTATTTCATCCGTCGGAGAACAGTCACCGTACTATCGACATTATTCATGATCGTCAAATAGCGGCCATCGCGGGACAGGAATAGCGCTCCGACCTTTGCAGGCACTTTCTCCGTCTTCCACTTCAACCCGCCGTCTTCGGTCACCAAGGAAATAAGCTCTCCACCCCTGCGACTCGATACAATGATCCCATTTTTGGCGTCTACAAAACGCATCGCTGTTTGCGGAGCAAATTGCAGCAATGTTCTCCCGTCATTCAACACCACAGAGCGTTTTACAAAACGTTCTCCGCCATCGGAAGTAAAATAAAGGGTTCCTGAATTATCCAATAGATAACCGTCGTCGGCAGTAAACAGCGAGATCGCCAAGGTCTCTTTCATCGAATCCGGGATCTCCATCTCCGTCCAGGTGTTTCCGCCATCCGTCGTTCGACCCAATTGATAATAGGGCGAGGCGATCCAACCCGTTTTCTCGTCGACAAAACTTAAGTACTGACAATGTTCCGGTTCATTATAGCCAAAGTTCTTCAAAGCCTCCCATGTCTCTCCCCCATCCGAGCTGCGGCGAACTTGCCCGCCATTGCCGCAGTGCCAAGCTGTGGCGTTATCCAATATCTCCAAGCCAAATCGGCAACGGGAAGAATTCTGAGCCTGCTTCCATGTCCGGCCTCCATCCCGGGTAACCCGGATATGACCCGCATTTCCAATGGTTATCCCATAATTCTCGTCATAAAAACCAGCCAGCGCCGATGGATGATCCACCTTGACCTGGATAATCTGGGTCCAGGCCTCCCCTTGATTCGCACTTACTAAAGCAGAAAAACTACAGAGAATAATCAACAATCCCCAACAGATATGGTTTCTCAACACTATTAACATTCACAACACCCCAATCAGTTTTTGATATTAGATCAATTCGCAGATTATTTTTATTTCGCACCAAACGATCAAGGGCCCTAAATGGGGTTTATTTCTTTAGCCCTCAAGTAGACCGCAAATGGTCTCTGCATAATCCCTGGAGCTCGCCGCATCTCTACCGGTAACGAAACGGCCCGAAATCACCACAGGTGCATCGATAAATTCCACGTTTTCCTTACGAAGCTCATCGGCTAATTCCGGATAAACCGTCGCTTTCTGTCCCGTCAAAATACCGGCCCTCACCAGAGCGACCGGCGATCCGCAAATTGCAGCGACAAGTTTTCGCTCCGCCACCGATCGCTGAAGGAGATGATGCAACTCCTCGTTCTCCCACAAGTGCTCGGAAGCGCCCTGTCCCCCGATGAGAACGATGGCATCCTTATCATCGATCTCAACATGGGGCAAGGCGCCATCTGGCTGATGGCAACCCCCCATCATACCCGTGGCGATGCCAGTCCGAGTTGAAGCCACATACGTTTCGTACCCTCGATCACGGAATACCTCCAATGGAATATAAAGCTCATTTTCGTAATACCCTTCATGGGCGATGATTAATACGATCGATTTACTCATCGCGATAGAAACCTCATAGTTATCATCGGAAGAATCCAAATGACATGAGGTTTCGCCTAACTCACCCCTTCCTGAGATAATCCTCATTATCATCATAACAATTGGCGTCTTGATATTTAACATGATATCTACAGGGGAATTCTGCGGATCGTCCGTAAATATTCCAATGGTTCATAGCAACCCACCGGCATAAAAAAAAAAAAAAAAAAAGAGCCCACTTAGAGCTCCACACCGTTTGAACGTTACATCCAGCAAAACTTCTGCCGGTAGTCGCTGGGTGTCATTCCCGTATGTTGGCGAAATGTTCGGCCAAAGTGTGTGATATCGTTAAAACCCACCCGTTCCATAATCTCCGAGATCGGCAACAATGTATCGCGCAGCATCATGGAGGCCAATCGGACCCGTAAATTGATAAGATAAGCCATAATCGTCATTCCCGTAGCTCCAAAGAACCGCTCCATCAGCGTGGTCCGGTTGATATGAAAAACCCGGGTCAATTCAGAGATGGTTATCTTCTCCTGATAATGAGTATGAAGATATAGAATCACTGGATCCATCTCCGTATGAGATTCCGGGAGGGCAATCTCCTCCTTAGCCTCTGGGGAAGAATGAACGCGTTCAAGTAAAAAAAGCAATTCCAATAGGAATGACCGACTTCGACACGGCCATGAGGCATTTTGCTCCCGAAGTTGTTCATGTAAATTTTCTACAATTTGCAGAGCCCGGCGAAACGTTGCAGGTCCAACATTGAATAACCCGCTATTGTTAGAATCGCGGACAAAGAAAGGTTTCAACCAGAAACGATCCTGATATGCAGAGAGATCAAACCCATAATCCTCTTGCCGAATATTGTCGAAACAAAACGTTGAATTAATCACCGACGGGGCAAAATAGAGGCCGTGGGCTTTGATGTCAGTAACCCGCTCTATTTGTGGCACATCCACCTCATCCAAAACGAGAAAGGCCGGGGCAACAAAGGCGAATCGCCGATCAGCAAAACGGAATATACCTGTGCCTTCTTCGATTAAATAGAATCGATAACGGGCGCCTAATCCCTGTTCAAGAGCTAGCCCGTCATCCATAGCCACATAAAGCGGCATTTCCCATGCCGTGTTATCACGAGCAACTGTCGACAGTTCCATCGATGCCTCCAGGTAATTTTTGATCATTCGATTACGAATTCAATTATCCTATTAGAATTATTTCTATCCCCGACAAAATACTCCTGCGTGGGATAGAGGATTTAAGGAATGCGAGTGGAATTATATAACATATTGTTCTAATAAATAACAAGAATTCCATCTACTCTGAGTTTACGAAAGTCGGCCACTCATTTTAAATAACTCAAGCAAACTTAGTTTCATCATGTTTAACGAAGATTAACGTCGTTTAATTAGCAAGATAAGACAAGGATACGACAAGACCGTGAAAGTTTCTTCAACTCCAAAGGCGTATAATTGAAATGTTACGAAATTGTAAATGTGGGAGGAGTATGGGATTTGTTTAAGACCAACAAGAATCATTGCCTTCTCTTCGCCATCGTCATGCTGTTATCCCTTACATCAAGTTTTGCAGCACAAAGCGACAATGTATACTTAAGTCAACTTGGTTTTCAACCCCACGAACCGAAGATATTCGTTACTTCCGAAGAAGCAAAGTCCTTTAAGATCTATCCCGTTGGCTCTAAACGAGCGATCTTTAGGGGAAAGGCCATCGGCCCTATTCTGGATAGTTCGTCAGGGAATGATTACTGGAGAGGAGACTTCTCCGCCCTTAAGAAACCGGGTGTCTACAATTTAGTCATCGGAAAAAAGACCATTGGTCCCATCAAGATCGCCGACAACATCTGGCAATCCCCGCAACGTTTGGTTCTTCGTTCTTATTATCTCCAGCGATGCGGCGTTAGGCTTGACGATCCCGAAACAAAAATTGCCCACGAAGCATGTCATCTGGATGATGGAATCCTTCGTCATGATGATCCCTTCAACCAAGAAGACGACGAAGTGGATACGGTCGGCGGCTGGCACGACGCTGGCGACTATGGCAAATACATCTCACCGGCAGGCATTAGCGTCTCTGTCATGCTAATGGCCCATGAACTTTATCCTCAAACCGTAGCCAGCGACCATATCGGCATCCCTGAAAGCGGTAACGGCATCCCCGATCTCTTGGATGAACTCCGTTGGAAACTTCAATGGATGTTGAAGATGCAACGACCGGACGGTGGAGTTTATCATAAGATCGGCGGCCATGTATGGCCCGGTGGTGTATTGCCCGAGGACGATCCCATGACCCCGCGGTATGTATACGGTGTATCGACTTCGGCAACGGCTAAATTTGCAGCAACGCTGGCTTATGCTGCAAGGATTTACGAACCTTTGGACAGGGCCTTTTCCGAGGAGATGCAACGCGCCGCAGAAAAAGCATGGGAATTTATAGTTAACGCTCCCTTCCATACTGACCCCATGGGCCAAGACAATAACGGCTCGGGTCAATATGGCGATAAGTCGACTAGGGATGATCAATTCTGGGCTGCCGTCGAACTCTTTATCACCACGGGAAAGACGAATTACCAGGAATACGCTATAGCCAATATCCCTTCCTCCTGCGAGAATCCGGGTTGGATCGACGGCTCAGCCTTGGCGCTTTTTCATTACGCCACACTCTACGATGACGAAGCCGCCCAAACAATGCGCAATTCTATCGTCAATCGCGCTAAAAACTTGGTATATAAGAGCTCCACCAGCGCATTCGGTATTACACTCAATCAAGATGAATTTGAATGGGCCTCCAACAAGACGCTTATGGGATGGTCTATCGTTTTAAACTTAGCCCATCGGTTTGATCCGAATCATGAATATCTTCGTGTGGCCGATCTCCAACTCCATTATATCTTCGGTCAAAATCCCATGGATATCTCCTACGTAACCGGCATCGGCACAAATTACGTTCGTGCACCGCACCAGCGCCTCCATTGGAGCACGGGCATTTTGCCTCCAGGCCAAATGTCCGGCGGTCCAAATAACAAGGCCCAATCAGGAATTGAGCCAAAGAACATGGGCGCGTTGAGTTATATTGATGACTCTCGATCCTATTCCAGCAACGAATATGCCATTGATTATAACGCCAATCTCTTCTTTGTTCTGGTCGCAGCCAATAGTCGATAATTCTCATCTCGATGACAAGGGGGGGTGCACTTAGGTCAAACTGCCCCGGTTGTCCAAAAAAATTGATTTTTGGAGGGAAATTGAATTGAAGAAGAGCATTCTGTTGATCGTTGCCCTAATCCTGGTCACTGTCACAGCGTTTGCGGCTGATGTAGCCCAACCGACACCGAACTCTGTAGTCATGTGCGATTTCGAAAACATTCCCGATGGTACCGTTCTGGTTTCTAAGACTCCTCAAGACCTCCCCGTCATTCCTGACCAAGTAAGTATCTTTTACTATGATGATAGTTCTGCTGGCAAAATGTCCAAACTTACCGCCACTTTTGTGAGTGACGCTGCCCAAGGCAGTAAAGCCATGCAAATCGACTGGGTGCTGGATGGATGGTGCGGAATTGGATTGACTGTTCCTGCTGGTCAAACCGGCCCAATGTGGGATTGGGAAGAAGCAAAAAGTATTACATTCTATGCAAAAAGCGCCAATGGTAAAAAGGCTAGTTTCGTTATTGGTCTAGCCGATGCTGGTGATGAGCGTTTTCGCGCGGCTGTGAAAACCGAGGTTAAAGGTGATGAATGGGTTAAATTTGTAATTCCGATGGATAAATTTCGGTCTCGTAGCGATTGGCAACCCGATAAAGCGAAACGGAATACCTTTATCGATTCTCCTGGCACCAACTTCGAAATCTGTCCGTTAAGTGGTACAGGTTCAGTCATCTTCGATTATATCGAAGTCAATTACTAACACTACTCCTATAAGAACAGGAAAGCCGCCCTACGGGGCGGCGCTTTTTTAGGCTAATTATTCAATCTCTGCAGGGCGTTTCTTGCCAGCTCATCACAGCGGTTGTTCTCCACATTGTCCGCGTGCCCCTTGACCTTTACCCACTCGATTTGGTGGATATCCGCCAACCGCAACAACTCTCGCCATAGATCCTGATTCTCTACAGGAGCCCCTTTACTGTTTCGCCATCCATTCCTAAGCCAACGATCATACCAACGGTCTTTAAAGGCATTGATTAAATAGGCGCTATCCGAGTGGAGTTTGACCTTGCATGGAAGCTTCAGAGCGTTAAGAGCTTGAATTGCTGCAGTTAACTCCATTCTTTGGTTTGTTGTTCCCGCTTCTCCCCCTGATATTTCTCTTCGTTGCCCTTTGGCCAACAGCACAGCGCCCCAACCGCCCGGACCAGGGTTCCCGCTACACGCACCATCGGTATAGATAATTACTTCAGACATACGATCCCTCGATTCATCTTGATTAATAATGAATTGCGTCAAGAACTTCACGCAGGACAGCGGCGGATTTTTTGAGACCAGCCGTTTCTTCATCCGTCAACGGAAGGTTTAGCTTTCGCACCAATCCTCCCCGATTAACCACTGATGGGAGGGAGAGCGCTACATCTTCTAAGCCAAACTCACCTTGAAGTAGGGTTGAAACGGTAAGAACGGAATACTCATCTCGGAGGATCGTCTCCACGATCTCGACCAGTGCCAGACCAATGGCATAATATGTGGCTCCTTTGGCTTTAATGATCTGATAAGCGGCCGTTCGAACCTGCTCGAAGATCTCTTCTTTGCTTATCGGACCGCAGTCACGCCCACAGACCGGACAATATTCACTAAAGCGCAAACCTGCGATATTGGCTAAACTCCATACCGCAACTTCGCTATCGCCATGTTCACCGATGATATACGCATGAACATTCCTTGGATCCACGCCGCAGTGTTGACTAAGGAGATATCGAAAACGCGATGTATCCAAAACCGTCCCCGAGCCAATGACCCGTTCCGGAGATAATCCCGAGATCTTCAAGGTGACATAGGTCATAACATCCACGGGATTGGTGGCCACCACAAGAACGCCGTTTGTTCCCGACGCAACGATCTTCGGAATAACCTCATTAAATATTTGCACATTTCGTTCCACCAGATCAAGGCGGCTTTCACCGGGTTTCTGGGCTGCTCCAGCCGTCATCACAATGACATCCGCATCACGGCAGTCTCCATAATCGCCGAGCCTCACCACTGCGGGACGCACAAATGAGATCCCGTGGTTTAAATCGGCTGTCTCGCCCAACGCGCGTTCCTCATTGGCATCGATCAGTACAATCTCCGATGCAACACCATTGATCATGAGACTATAGGCAAAAGTCGCGCCCACCATTCCGGTCCCAATAATAACGACTCGGCTACCGCCGATTGGACGATTGGCCATCTTCATCAGACTCCTTATCCATAGAATGATGCTTGTCCACATAATAAATTAACCGATGAACTATCCTCTAGCCATCAATTGGCATAAGATGTTCCCCCCGCACGGTTACATCAAACTTCACCAGCGAAGGGTCGAGTTCAGATACGACCTGCTCTCCTAAGGAGCGCGGATCTAATATACTACCCATGGTTAGAATCTCCAATGCCATAAAATCAACGGATGGTAATGTTTGGAACGTCAAGCGCGCTTCTCGACAGATGCAAATTCCCGCCCAACCTCCATTCACGGCAGGCAAAAGCTGTATCTGCCATTGTGTCCGATTCCACCGGCATAAGACGGTCTCGAAGACCTTGGTCAAGTATATCCCATCAAATAATCTCGTCGTATCGCAGAAGTAAAGGTCGATGGTGAGTTGCCTTATCCGACCCAATCTCGAATCCCTCCCGAACAGTTGCCATCATCAGAACATCGTATGACACTGTCCCTAAGAGGTGACGCTCTTCTCCCCTTGTTTGACTTTAAATTTTATCCTTCTTTTCAATGGAAAACGCGACATCGAAGATGAAATCACCCTATTCAACCCGGCGAATACGCGATTGAATCTCTTTAAGTAAATCAGTCAAGCTCTCCAAAGACCGGGGGTCCATGGATTCCATACGTTGTTGTAAGCGGCGACGAAGATCTCCCAGATCCAATTCGGTGCTTTTTAACGCCCGTAGGATCGACCATTTTTGATCCACTTTCTCCGGAGGAGCCTGCTTGATCAGTTGCGTTCCAAGGATGGCAAAGCTCTCTCCCCAACTGGGAACCACAGGTTCAATCCCAATCTCTTGGCGCACTAAGGGCGCCCATGTCTCCATCGTTGATTCTTCGCCGTGAACTAGAAAGATTTGCTGTGGAGGAACTTCAAATCCCTTCAGCCAACGCAAGAGGCCCTTCTGGTCGGCATGAGCCGAGAATCCTTCAATGCCATGAATTTTGGCGCGAACAGCCACCTCTTCGCCGAAAAGCTTAACCGCAGTGGCGCCGTCTAATAAACGCCGCCCTAATGTGCCCTGAGCTTGAAAACCCACAAAGACGATGTGCGCCTCCGGACGCCAAAGATTATGCTTTAGATGGTGCAATATACGCCCAGCTTCGCACATCCCACTGGCAGATATGATAATGGAACCGCGGGCATGTTCATTAAGGGCACGCGACTCTTCCGTCGTTCGGACAAGGCGCAGATTGGGCAGTTCAAAGGGACTTTCTCCATCCTGCAAAAGTTTGAGGGTTTCTCGATCGAAGCAATCCTCATGCCGACGGAAGATCTCTGTGGCAGATACGGCCATCGGAGAGTCGATATAGACGGGTAGAACCGGAATATCGCCCTTTTGTTGCAGCCGATTGATATGGTATAAGAGGTCTTGGGTTCTTCCCACCGCAAAGGATGGGATCACCAAATTACCGCCTGTTCGTACGCTTTCATTAATGATCTCTGCAAGTATCTTTAAACGTTCGTCTCGATTCTCATGAAGTCTCGCCCCATAAGTTGACTCGACTAAGACGAGGTCTGCCTCTTCGATAAGAACCGGATCCCGAATGATCGGCTGATCCGTCTGTCCTAGGTCTCCCGAGAAGACCAGCTTTTTTTCGATTCCATTCTCTTCGATCCATACCTCGATCGAAGCGGAACCCAAAATATGTCCGGCATCAACAAAACGTACCCGCAATCCTGGCTGAAGCTCAACCTCTTCCCCATATCCAACCGGTCGAAAGAACCCCAGGCTGGCCATGGCGTCGGCGGCAGTATACAACGGCTCTTCGGGAGATTCCCCAAGGCGTGCCCGTTTTCGATTACGCCATTCCGCCTCCATCTCCTGGATATGCCCGGAATCCGGTAGCATAATTCCACACAGTTCCGCAGTTGCCCGCGTGGAGATGATCGTCCCTTTGAACCCATTCATCACCAAACGGGGAATTAGCCCCGAATGGTCGATATGAGCATGAGTAAGAAGCACATAATCCAGCTCGCCAGGGTTGAACGGAAAATCTCTCCGATTCTTCTCCCGTTCCTCTCTTCCACCCTGAATCATCCCGCAATCCACCAGGAAGCTTACCTTCTCCGATTTTACATAGAAACACGATCCTGTCACGGAGCGGGCAGCGCCGCAAAACATCAATTGCACAATGGTTCCCCCTTTAATTTCAGAGAATCCCGTACTAATTGCTTACAGATTTTATTCGACTTGAAGGAAAGAATCCCCTGCCAAAGGTTTTCTTTACCACCCTGAGTTTTCTTTTGACAAACCCCTATACCCTCTGCTATACTTATATCTGGACTTCACGATCCGACAGTAATTCGTGGGTTAAATGAATCATCACCGGGGTGTGGCTCAGCTTGGTAGAGCGTTCGGTTCGGGACCGAAAGGCCGGAGGTTCAAATCCTCTCACCCCGACCATTCGACCTTTTAATCAGGGTATTCCCTGATTTTATTGTTTATGTGGGTTAAACCAGAACTCCAGGTAAGAAAAGGCTTCCTTGATTCAACTCGACCGAGTTACTCAAGGAAGCTGTTTTTTGGTCAACTATTGGGTTGCAAAGCTACGACGCGATCGAAAGCAAACGTCGATGAAGACGCCTCAACGCTTCTTCATATGTCTCCCCTATTGTGGTCATGACGGATTTTTCGGAAACCACCTCAGCACAGTACGTTCCAATTCGCCCCGGTATATACTCAAAATAGACGGTGACATGGTGTGTTCTACCGGTTCGTTGATCAACAAGCTCCTCTCTGCCTTCAAAATGACGCTTCAATCCGCCACCTCCTTGATGTGGAAGTTCTCCTCTAATGTAATATCGTCATAAGTAACGCTGGAGTTTAACCAGTTTATGGGTAAGTAACAAATTTCCAAAGCAACTTCTGTCCCAATCAGATTTATTGCCCCACAAGCAATAAATCCACCAAAAAATATTCTCTGGCTCTCCGCTCTTCAAAAATAAGAAAAGACAGCTTCTGAAAGCTGCCTCTCCCATGGGTGTGCAACCGTTATTAAACCAAAAAGCCTTCTATAACCGTTCTCGTACCATCTCTTTGACCTTCATTAGGCGGGTAAGGTTACCCCTCTCGTTCTCATCCAGCTTCATCGTGATAAACTTAGCCTTATCCTTTAGCTGCGGAATAAGAACATACTCCAATGCATTGACTCGACGGCGTGTCCGCTCGATCTCAGCGGCCATGAGTTCCACGGTCTTTTCAACTTGCGCCAATTGAACCAAAGAGGCGAAGGTCTCAGCCAAAAGACCAATGGCCTCATCCAACTCACCGGAGGTCTCCGTCAAGCCAAACCCAAAACCCTTTGCCTTTTCAAGCTCTAGATCGAAGATCGGCACCTCAACGTTCATATTGGATTTCGTCTTAGCATGCAATATCGTTTGCCCACGGGAAGTTCGAATCGCAGCTTCCAAGACTTCTCGGGACATGACTGCCCGCGCCATTGCAAACCCACCATTGGCCCGTGCTAAGTCCTCTTCGACCTTCTGGCGCAACCGACGATTCTCTTCCACCAGATCAAAGAAGCTCTTCATCAACTCATCCAATTTATCCTTCAGGAGTTTATGACCGCGCACCGCCACGACCAACCGTTTTTTCAGGCGCGACAACTCCATACGTGTGGGATTTACCCGAATCTCCATCATGCCACCCCCCAGTCGAAGGACGTTGTCCTTCGACACGTACTCGTTTTACTCCGCCCTTGGCATATACTTATCGAGGAATGCTTCTCGAATACGCTTCAACTCTCCCCGCGGAATAAGGGATAAGAGCTCCCACCCCAAACTCAAGGTATCGAGGATCGAGCGATTCTCATCGGGGCGCTGACGAACATAACGATCTTCAAAGGCATCGGCAAACTGGGAAAACTTCTTATCCAAATCGGAGAGGGCCGCTTCCCCAAGAATGACGGCCAGATCCTTGGCTTCTTTACCGCGGGCATAAGCGGCAAAGAGTTGGTTCATCGTATCCGCATGGTCTTCCCGGGTTTTCTCGGGACCAATCCCTTTATCCTTGAGCCGAGAGAGGGATGGCAAAACATCGATGGGAGGATAGATCCCTTTTCGATGAAGATCCCGGCTGAGAATGATCTGCCCCTCCGTAATATAACCCGTCAAATCGGGAATGGGATGCGTCTTATCATCCTCCGGCATGGAGAGGATAGGAATCTGCGTAATGGATCCGTTTCGGCCTTTGATCCGACCAGCTCGTTCATAGATGGTGGCCAGGTCCGTATAGAGATAACCCGGATAACCCCGTCGGCCGGGCACTTCTTTACGGGCAGCGGAGACTTCACGCAAGGCTTCAGCATAGTTTGTCATATCCGTCAGAATGACCAAAACGTGCATCTCAAGATCGAAAGCGAGATATTCGGCAGCCGTCAACGCCATACGCGGCGTTGAGATGCGTTCAATAGCAGGATCGTTGGCCAGATTCATAAAGAGGACTGCCCGCTCGATGGCGCCGGTTCGTTGAAAATCTTTGATAAAATAGTCCGCTTCCTCAAAGGTGATACCCATAGCGCCAAAGACCACGGCGAATCTCTCTCCGCCACCCAAAACCTTAGCTTGACGAGCGATCTGTGCGGCTAACTGAGCATGAGGCAAGCCCGAAGCGGAGAAGATCGGAAGTTTTTGGCCGCGAACTAGCGTATTCAACCCATCAATGGAAGAGATACCGGTTTGAATAAATTCCGAGGGATAGTTTCGCGCATATGGATTGATGGGACTCCCGTTGATGTCCATCTTTCGTTCGGGAATAATCTCGGGTCCCTTATCCTTCGGTCGACCCATCCCGTCAAAGACGCGTCCCAATAGATCCGGAGAAACACCCAGTTCAATACTGCGGCCCAGAAAACGAACCTTACTACCAAAAAGATTTAGGCCTGCAGAGCCCTCAAAGAGCTGAATCAAGGCTTTATCTCCATTGGCTTCCAGAACACGCCCTCTGCGCAGTTCATCGCCGACCTCAATCTCCACCAACTCGCCGAATTTAACGTCGTTCACCTGATCCACAAGCATCAAAGGACCAACGACCTCTTTTACGGTACGGTATTCTTTGCGCATTGGTTAACCCACCTCCAAAACGGCCTCATCATCGGCCAATGCCCGGATCTCATCGGTCAATGCGGTGATCTGCCCCAGTTCATCCTCTGGCAGATACTTGGCTTTGGCGATGCGTTCGCGGATCGGTAGATTGATAACTTCATCGACGGAGCGACCTTTCTCCAATAAAGTGACTCCGGTATCTTGGAAGGTTAGCACAGCTTTGAGCAATGTCAATTGTTTCTGAAGGGAGGTATAGGTATCCACCTCATGGAAGGCATTTTGATGCAAGTAGTCTTCGCGAATAGACCGTGCAATCTCCATCGTCAGCTGATCCCGCGGTGAAAGCGCATCGACGCCGACCAGTCGTACGATCTCTTCCAACTCTGCCTCTTGCTGCAAGACCCTCATCGCACGGGTACGAAGGATCGACCATTCGTCACCGATGGCTTGTTTAAAATACTCATCCAAACGCTCATTATACAACGAGTAACTGAGCAGCCAGTTGATGGCTGGGAAATGCCGCCGGTAGGCCAGAGACGAATCCAAACCCCAGAAAACCTTTACGATCCGTAGAGTGGATTGGGTTACCGGCTCGGAGAGATCGCCGCCAGGAGGTGATACCGCTCCAATGGCAGTAATCGATCCTTCTCGCTCTTCCGAACTTAAGACGAGGGAGCGGCCGGCCCGCTCGTAATAGTCCGCTAAGCGCGAACCCAAATATGCGGGATAGCCTTCTTCGCCGGGCATTTCTTCGAGTCGTCCGGAGATTTCACGGAGCGCCTCGGCCCACCGTGACGTGGAATCGGCCATAATCGCTACATTGTAGCCCATATCCCGGTAGTATTCAGCCATGGTAATCCCCGTGTAAATCGAAGCTTCCCGAGCTGCCACCGGCATATCGGAGGTGTTGGCCACCAAAACAGTCCTTTTCATCAGCGCTTCACCGGTCCGAGGATCATGGATCTCCGGAAACTCCAGAAGCACATCGGTCATCTCATTACCCCGCTCACCGCATCCGACATAGACGATGATATCCGCATCGGCCCACTTGGCCAATTGATGTTGGACAACGGTCTTGCCACTGCCGAAGGGTCCGGGAATCGCAGCGGTGCCACCCCGGGCAATAGGGAAGAACGTATCGATGATCCGTTGTCCGGTGGTCATCATACGATCCGGAGCTTTCTTCTCCAAATACGGCCGCCCCTTTCGGACAGGCCACCGTTGCATCATCGTCACATCTTTGGGTCCATCGGCGGTCTCAACAACCGCGATGGTCTCTTCCACCGTAAACTCACCGGCATGGATCGCCAATAACTTTCCTTGGATACCCGGCGGCACCATCACCCGATGCTCCACCACCACGGTCTCCTGCACTGTACCGAGGATATCGCCGGTCTTTACTTCGGCGCCCACGGCTAAACGGGGTTCAAACCCCCATTTCTTATCCCGGCGAAGTCCCGGAACATCAATGCCGCGCTTAATCCGGTCCCCTTGTTCATACAAGACGTCCAACGGTCGCTGAATACCGTCATAGATCGACTCCAATAACCCCGGCCCCAGCTCCAAACTGAGCGGATAACCGGTGGAGTAGACCGGATCCCCCGGGCCCAAACCCGTGGTCTCTTCATAAACCTGAATTGACGCTCGATCTCCCCGTAATTCAATGATCTCTCCGATCAACCGATGATCGCTGACGCGAACCACGTCAAACATTTTTGCCTCGGGTATACCCTCCGCCACGACCAATGGTCCGGAGACTCGAATAATTCTTCCTGCTTCCACGCGTTACCGACCCTCTTTCCCCATCAGGATATCCGCTCCGACCGCCCGTTCCACGATACGGCGGATGCGCTCGAGGGCAAAACCCTCATTCCCCGCGATTCCGGGAATATATACAATACTCGGCAAGGGCCGGCTTCCCCATGCTTCAATCTCGCCGGCGAACCCTTGTGCGATGGATTCCGTAATAAAGATAATTCCGTAGGATAAATCGTCCTTCAAACGAAGAACAATCTTGCGCCCTTCTTCACTGTCAGCCGCCGGATAAAGATCAAGTCCTAAGAGTCCAAAACCGCGAATCAGATCTTCTTCTCCGATGACCGCCATTTTATAAGTAGCCATGGCGCAACCTCCTTCTAACCTGCTCCGTTGGAAGGCGATTGGCTTTGCCCGCCAGGATCAACCGGATATTCCTGGCTTCTGTTTCTTTAACCGAAAGATATGAAACCAACGGCTCAATGCCTAATCCCCCGCGTTTAGCTCCAGCCAGCTGTTCAATGAGGTAGATATCGATCTCCCGTTCCAGATTGGAAAGGTTGGTCAGTGAATCGACACCTTCCTTTAACAGACTCTGGTAAGGCGTTAACGCCAGCCATGACACCACGGATTCCCAAGATGCATTGTAATGATCGAGCCAATCCCCCAGCGCCAAGTAACCGGGCTCCACCAAATATCGTTTGAGTTCATCCATCGGTGATTCAACTTTCTTCATCCGAACAAAAGTGCGCAAGTTGATCAGATCCAAACGGGCAAACCAATAGTCCCGTAAGATACCTTCGCGATCGCCAAATACCCTGCGACCATATGAATAATATGCTTTGTCCAACTCTGCAGCCATCGCCGGACCATTTAGGTCAATCCGGTGTAATACGGCTCCAAATTCTTCCGGCAGATCGCTTAGTTCAGCGTTGGCCACCATCTCCTGCAGGCGTTCCCAGGGAATCGTACCCAAACGACTCGGTCGTTCGTTTTCTCCCATGACGGTTAAAAGCTTCAAATTATGAAGATCCCACTTAAACAACATGACATCCAGCTCAGGTGAGTCCGGCGCCAAGTCTTTAAGTAATCGATAGGATTTGGCCAGTTCTTCATCGATGGAGACTTCATAATCGGCCCCTGGACGAGCCCCGCCATACTCCAGCTCCGCTAAGATCTGAATCGCTTCCGAAAGAGAATCTGCTCCTAGCAGGCGTTCCATGGTTGTCGCCGTGATTAGCCTATTCTCTAAAGCGCGAATGCGACCGACGGCGTAGGCGTATTCCTTTGCGGCCATGGTCAACCCTCCATTACAAATTACGGCAGGTAGTCGGCCACGTCAACAACCATTGACGTAAGCAAAAACATAAGAATTCTATGTTGGCGTGGACGACAAAGGCATTCTCCAAGCAAGACCCTCACCCAAAATCATTTCCGCTATGGAAAAAGGGTCAAGAGGCATCTCCGGCCAACAAACGTTGGGCAACTTCGGAGCGGAGGTTTTCTTCCAAATTACTCAATAAAACACTGATGGAAGCATTGACCTCGTAGTTTCTGCCATACAAAATAAATCCGCCGTCGATCTCCGCCGGTTCTTCCATCAATCTCAATTGACCTAAACGTCCGGATTTGACCAATTCTTTATTGGCTTCTTTTATTAATTCGGAGCCAAGGGCCTGTTCTCCAGCAGCTAAAGCCACCTGTTCATCACCGTGTTCGGCGACTTCCAAAAGCCTTTTTAGGTAAATTCGCCTTTTTTCATCATCGGAAAGATTCAGCAATTTACCTTTGGCGAGTTCAAAGGCTTCTGTCAATAAGCTCTGTTTAGCCTGTAAAGTGCCCAACTTCGTCTCCATCTCGGTCTGGCTTTTAATACGCCGCTGCTCATCCTGGAGGCGTTGTTGGTAATCTCTTTGAATCTCCGCCACCATATCGTTGGTGGCCTGTAGAAACTCGGCTCGGAGCCGCTCCGCTTCGACGCGCCCGCGTTCCTCTTCTTGACGGGCCTCGTTCCGTGCCTCTTCGATGATATGGTTGGTTAGTTCCGTTAAACCTTGAGTCATGCTACTCCCCACCTATATGGCATTATACAGGAAGAATGAGATAAGAAAGGCCAAAATGGCGTAGGTCTCAACCATACCGGCAAAGATAATTCCCTTAGAGGATTCCTCCGGCCGTTTTGCCACTAGACCAATACCCGAGGCGGCGACCCTTCCTTGCCAAAAAGCAGAGAACATCCCGACTAAGCCTACGGGAATGCCTGTTACAAAATAGCGCAAGCCCATATCCGTTCCGATGGGGTCCCCACCCGTAAATTTAAAGAACATCAGGATTCCCAAGACGAAACCATAGATGCCTTGTGTACTCGGCATAGCCACCAACAACAATGTTTTAGCGAACTTTTTCGGATCCTCAGTGAGCACTCCTGCCGCGGCCTGAGCGGCGACACCGATCCCCCGAGCCGAACCATAACCAGAGAATAACATGGCAATTGCAACACCGAGATAAGCGTATACGACACCCCAATCCATAAGCTTAAACCTCCCTTTCCTTTGTCAGGTAAATATACTTGTTTTCCCATTTCAATGGAGCAAAAGCTTCTCCGCCGCCCTCAAAAAATTTACTGAAAAACTCCAGATATTGCAGGCGGCTGGAATGAACATAGGCTCCAAGAACACTGAGACCGAGATTGAAGGCATGACCTCCTACAAAAATAACAATGGCAAATAACCACCCCACGTAGGGAAAGTTCCAGGTTGAACTGACAAAGCCGTTAATAACCGTAGCCATAACACTACCCGCCAAACCCAATGCCATTAACCTTGAATATGATAAAACGTCGCTAAAAAAGCCGATACTCCCGTAGAGTGTAAAGAGTCCGCCCGGCAAAGCAATGAGTTTGGCTAACCAACCCTTTCTGCCTCGGGTATTGGCGATCATCAACAATGCCGCTGAGCCCAATGTAATGGTGTTAATTAAACCGGAGTAAGCTCCCAATCCCAAAGCATCTTTCCCCATAACCAAGAGCAAACCGGTTAAGAACATAAGCCAAAACCCTTGATTCCAGACAGCATCCTGCCACTTGCCGTTTTTCACGTTCACCCAAGCGCTACATATGACACCGACATACAACTGAAGCACCCCTAATCCTAGGACAAACCCAAGTAATAATAAGGGTTGATTCATAATATCAACGGCTCCAGTATAAAAACGATAACCAAATACGCTGGATGTGATCAAACCTCCGACGACGGCTCCCAACCCGCTGACCAGGAACATCATGGCCAACTTCTTCCCGGTGGGGCGCATGACCAGCTTTAGAAGGAGCAGTGAACAAAAGGCTGCCAGAGTGAGGCCGTAGCCCGCATCTCCTAGCGCGATGCCGAAAAAGATGAAGAAAAACGGTGCAACGACCGGTGTCGGATCGATTTCATGATCCCTCGGATAGCTAAAGGAACTAATCAATGCTTCAAAGGGAGAGACGAGCGCGGTATTCTTTATAGCGATCGGCGCTTCCTCTTCGGGTTGTGGGTCAAAGAAAGCTAAATGACAGGGCAGATTAAGCCCATGCAAAACTTGGTTTACTCGATCGACTTGGTGTTCTTCCACCCATCCTTGCAAAGCAAAGGATTTTTTGCCCATCAATAACCGGCGATCCGCTTCCAATCGAATCTTGTTATTCAAAGCTTGGTCATAGAAGACTTCAACCATCGGTCGGTACTCGGCCCATTGCTGCAACTTCTCTCTCATCTCGCCTCGAGCTTTTCCCATGGAATCAACGGCTTGGATGAGTTCTTCAATACGGTCGCTGACCCGTCCCGATTTCAGGTGAGGGAGAGACTCTGTTGCCCCTGTATCCTTAAGGACGGCTGAAACATCGACTGTCCGGGGATGGATCAACAAAAAGAATACCCTGTCGTCCTTTGAGCCAATCTCCTCCAGGACATACGGATACTCCGCCTGATTTAAGCCGGATCTGAGTTGATCGGTTTTGCCTTCGACGCTCCCTAGAAATACACGAAAACGTTTACTGCCAGACCAAGCCTCCGCCTTTAAATCCAGTTTCATCCATGGACGAAGCTCAGCGATTTCCCGTTCATAGTAGGCGATCTCCTGCTCCAATCGGTTTAGCTCCGTCTCGCCCTCCAAGACTTGACGCTTCACTTCGGGCAACTCGGCCTCACGGGCCAGAAGGTTATTCCTCTCCTCCCAGGTCATGACGGTTTTCATCCCCGCAAATTGTTCCACCAAATTGGGCTGTTGCGGAGCAAATCGATCGAAAAGGGATATAATTCGATTAAGCTGGGTTAGTTCAGCATCGTTCGCTAATAATTGCTCCCTATAGGCCGGGGCATCTTCAAGCGCTTCTTGATTTAGGTCGACCGGTTCAACCAGACCCAACCGCTGCAACTCTTTGACGAAAACGCTTTTGTGTTTCCGGAGTCCATATAGCTCCATCCTTTTCATACTAACAATAGCCATCAGCCCAGGAACTCCTCTACGATAAATTGAACAACGTCGGGCATTCGTTGCCGTACCGAATTCTTGAGTTCCTCCACATCCGATATGGCATTGACGCGGGTTTTGTCAGCATCGCTACGTGCTGCTTCCACTCCCTGGCTTAACATGTCTTCCCCTAAAGCGCGGGCTTCTTCCAGCGTCCGTTCCCTTTCCGCGAGAAGTTGATGCCGGGTCTTGCTCAACATCTCGAAGCTCTCACTCCGAGCCTTCTTGAGTATAGCTTCCGCCTCTTCTTCAACAGTGCTTAAATGTTCCCAAATCTCTTCCGTCATAGGCTCACCCCTTATGGTGCGGGTTTTTAAGACAACCTTGCTTTAGTTCGTTTTATTCTGGAAAAATCCTTCTTAATAAAGTTAATTTTTAGTCTCTATTCTCTCGTCTTGCAATCCACAATAAATAACCCATTCCTCCAACGAACCCGATAAGGGCTCCAGCTACTCCGTAGATCGTTCCATGCGTTCTTCCTCCCAACCAAAAACCGAGAAAAAAACCGAGAATCACCGAGAACGCCAATCCAAAGGTCGTAGCGAATTGCATCAACCACCGGCGTCCACGGGGAAACCGGCGATTACTCCCATAGTTCAAAGCCAGACAACTCCTTCTCCTTCGGCTATGTTACATGAAAAAATGCCTCTGGCACGAGGGGAACAGTTAGATCTGAAGTTCCTTATAATTTGACCGCTCCCCTTCTCCCAAGGTGTTGGAGGGCAAGGGATGAGGGTTTGACCCGCACATTTTCATCCCAGAGTCAGTTTGCTTAGAGGGCAAACGACTTGTCACAGCCATCATGTCACCCGCTTGCCCCTGCCCTGCTGATGTGGCGACTATGCCGACGCGGAAAATTTCTCAGATGAAAATCAGCAAAAACAAAGAACAAGCATTATCTTGTTCTAAATCTTTTCACGGTATACAATTCGGGGATAGATAAACATTGATTTGTCCAGATTATACCTTATCTCTCCAGTTATATCCATCAAGCCCGTTATTGCGATGAACAACCCCCATGGAGATAACATACTTAAATCCTTCTTCAACAGTCATCGGTGGATAAACCACTTGACTCTCGGGCAAGAAGATAATAAATCCTGTGGCGGGGTTCGGTGGCGTCGGGACAAAGACTGACACCCAAGGTTCATCGGATCCGGGGATGGGCGCCGGCGGTTCTCCAATTCGAAAACCCGGCGAGTAAAGTCCCTTTCGGGGATACTCCACAAAAACGACCGCTCGAAAAATCGCCTTATCCGGTGATGAGATGGCTTTCGTGATCTGCCGAGTTGTGCCATAGATATTTCCCACCAAAGGAATGGCCAGCACGATCCTTTCCAACCATTGGATTAAACGGCGGCCAATAAAGTTCGTCGCAATAATGCCAAGGCATGTAATGAGAAAAAGAATAAGAAAGAGTCCAAGACCTGGCACATGTCGCCCGATGAACCGCTGAACGATTGTGCCTAAGATCCCATCGGCCCAAACGAATCCTTTGACCATCAAATAACCGGTGATCGATATCGGCAATATTGCAAAAAGCCCTGCTACAAAATAGGTGCCTAACTTTCGACCTAATACATCATCAATCCCACGTCTCAAGGACATTCACTCCCGCTCTTTTAAACCGTGTTTATATTATATAAGATAATTCGCTTCGATAAAAGATTATCCATCTCTTCCCCATCAAAAAAACCGTAGGGGTATAAGCTCCCCTACGGTTTTGGAGTCTTGCCTACATCAAAGAATTGGCGAGAATAAACGCGGCAAAGACCACGGATACCATGGAGGTTAGCTTAATTAAGATGTTTAAAGAAGGTCCGGATGTATCTTTGAACGGATCGCCGACAGTATCACCGACAACCGCCGCTTTATGGGCGGCAGATCCTTTACCCCCTAAATTGCCCGACTCAATGAATTTTTTAGCGTTATCCCAACTCCCGCCGGCGTTAGCCATCATGATCGCCATCGCAAAACCGGCAACGGTCGAACCGGCCAAAAGCCCAGCCACGGCATTAACACCTAGCAATAAGCCAACGATTATAGGCGCCAAAATAGCGGAGAGCGCAGGTAGGATCATCTCCCGCTGCGCGGAGCGGGTGCAGATATCGACACACGCTTCATAATCGGGTTTTGCCGTGCCTTCCATGAGCCCGGCAATCTCATGAAACTGTCGCCGAACCTCGATAACGATCTTCTGCGCTGCTCGGCCCACAGCCTGCATGGTCATGGAACAGAATAGAAACGGCAGCATTCCACCGATAAAGAGTCCGATCAGCACCGCGGGATTGGTGATGGAGAGATCAAATTGGAAAGAGGGATCGATAATCCGAACCTGTTCAGTAAAGGCCGCGATCAACGCCAATGCCGTCAATGCCGCTGAACCGATGGCAAATCCTTTGCCTGTAGCTGCAGTGGTGTTTCCCAAGGAATCTAACGCATCGGTGCGTTCCCGAACCTCTTCGGGTAATCCCGCCATCTCGGCGATACCCCCTGCGTTATCTGCAATCGGCCCATATGCATCCGTTGCCAAAGTAATGCCAAGTGTTGACAGCATTCCCACCGCAGAGATGGCAATACCATAAAGTCCAAGTTGGAAATCACCGCGACCTGCCAGAAAATAACTGGCAAAGATCACTGTGGCAATGATGACAACCGGAAGCGCGGTTGAGAACATACCCACGGAGAGACCGCCGATGATAACCGTCGCCGGACCGGTTGAGGCTTGGTTCGCCACAAATCTTGTGGGTCTGTACGATGCCGACGTAAAATACTCGGTGATCCTTCCCATCACAACGCCTGCCAACAAACCCGCGATGATCGCCCAGAAAACACCGATGTATTGTTCACCCAACATCCATTTGACAACATAATACGACGCGAAAGCGATCAGAACCGCGCTGATATTAACGCCTCGACGCAATGCATTGAGGAGCGCCTTCTGTTCCGCCTTTTCTCCGGATCGAACAAACCACGTACCGATGATGGATGAAACAACGCCAATCACAGCCATGATCAAAGGCACCAAGACACCCTGCAAAGCCAATCCCACCCGGTCAAAGGCGGCGATCGCCAGGGCTAACGTCGCGATGATTGAGCCAAAATATGATTCATAAAGATCTGCGCCCATACCGGCCACATCGCCCACATTATCACCGACGTTATCGGCGATAACCGCTGGATTTCGCGGATCATCCTCGGGGATACCGGCTTCCACCTTGCCCACGAGATCCGCGCCAACATCAGCAGCCTTCGTAAAGATACCCCCGCCCACACGGGCAAAGAGCGCCATCGACGACGCGCCCATGCCAAAATTCAACATCGTACTGGCAATATCGGCGATTCCTTTATTGAACCCATATCTCAGCAAGAAATACCAGATGCTCAAGTCCAGCAAACCCAAGCCCACAACGACGAGACCCATAACCGTTCCACTGTTAAAAGCCGCACGCAATCCCGAATTCAAGCTCTTTTGTACCGCATGGGCTGTACGGGTATTGGCCATGGTGGCCGTTGTCATTCCGATGAAACCGGCAAGCCCAGAGAACATGCCGCCCGATAAAAATGCAAAGGGAACAAAGATCGATACGAAGGGTTGACCTCCTCTTCCAATTACAGCGAGGCCCAGCAGGATCAGGAACATCACGAGAAAGAAGATGAGAACGCCTCTGTACTGTCGACGCAGATAGGCACGGGCTCCCATTCGAATTGCATTGGAGATCTCCTTCATCCTCTGAGTGCCTTCGTCCATCCGCGAAACCGAGATAAACAGGTATCCTGCATAAAATAGTGCGAATAACGATCCAATGGGAACAAGACAAAATAGGGCTTCCGTAAGGTTGATGTTTGCCATCCCTGTCCAACTCCCCTTTCCTATTTTTGCCCTGGGAAAACGTATCTTCGCTTATTAATACCTTCGGCAATATTCTAATAACACCTGCTACGTTCAGATATTATCCCTAAATTCATCGGCTTTGCCGCGGTTATATTCTTATGAATTAAGAGACGACTTAAGAACTATGTTTCATCATCCCTTTCGCGGTGAATTCTCCCCCCCATCCTGCATCTCCAATTGCATCCCACAAAGTTTGCGCACGGAGAACAATCCCGCTATACCCACTAAAGCAATAAGCGCTCCTCCTATCTGCCAATGAACGTGAATCAAAGCCACGGCAATTAAAGCCAGTCCAAAACTGATAATATGAAGAATCATGACCGCGCTTCGTTCGCTGAGGCCTGTTTGGAGCAGTAAATGGTGAATATGGGATCGGTCCGGACGAGTAAGGGAACGATGTCCTCTCATACGTCTGACCATGGCCCATACCGTGTCAAGAACGGGAACTCCCAACGCAATCACGGGCGCAGCGAAGACAACCGCCGCAGGAGATTTCAACGTACCAAGTGTCGACGCGATTCCCAATAAGAATCCGACGAAATAAGCTCCGCCATTACCCAAAAAGATTTTTGCCGGAAAGAGGTTGAGCGGGATAAAACCGCACAAACTGCCAGCCAGGATCGATAGTAGAACCACAGCGCTCCATTGTTCAAGACATGAGCCGATAACCATCAAAGAAATACTGGCGATCAAAGCGACGCCCCCAGCCAATCCATCAAGTCCATCAATGAAGTTCATGGCATTTGTCATGGCCATTAACCAAAGCACAGTCATGGGAATACCAATCCATCCCAGAGAGAGCATCCCTCCAGGCAATGAAATAAAACGTATGCGAACTCCCAGCCCGACCGTGGCAAGGGCGAGAATTCCCTGGATGACCAATCGGATAGAGGGCGAAAGCGGATGCATATCATCGATAAATCCTAAAACGAACATGAGATCAACGACCAGGAGCAGTAGCAATCTTTCCTGTAAAAAAGATAACCCCGCCATCCCAAGAACGATATTGATCGTTCCGCAGATAGCGAGGCCCCCAAGGTATGAAACGGGTTGAGCATGACGTTTACGCCCATGAGGACGGTCTACCAAACCCCATTGTTTACCCAGCCAAGCAAAGAACGCCGTTAACACCAATGAAATGGCGACGGCAAATAAACCGTTCCCTAAGATTGCCGAAAACGGTGGTATCAACGGCAAGACATCTCCCAATCATATTATTTCGTGCCAAACAAACGATCGCCCGCATCGCCTAAGCCTGGTACGATATATCCATGATCATTGAGACGTTCATCCACGGCTGCTACATAGATATCCACATCGGGATGGGCTTTTTGAACTACCTCAATACCTTCCGGGGCAGCAATGAGATTAATCAATTTGATGTGACGTCCACCCCGATCTTTAATAAATTGAATACAGGCGACCGCCGAACCGCCGGTAGCCAACATTGGATCCACCAGTAAGAGGTCCCGTTCGGGTAGATCAGTTGGGAGTTTACAGTAATATTCTACAGGTTTGAGTGTCTCCGGATCCCGATAAACACCAATATGTCCAACCTTTGCTGTGGGTATCAGCTTGATGATCCCCTCGGTCATACCAAGACCCGCTCGGAGTATTGGAATAACCGCCAGTTTTTTGCCGGCGATCACTTTCGTTTTGGTATTACAGACCGGTGTCTCCACCTCGACTTCTTCCAACGGAAAATCCCGTGTCACCTCATAAGCCATTAATGATGCAACTTCCTCCAGTAGCTCACGAAACTCTTTGGGACCCGTCCGATAGTCTCGAATAAACGAAAGTTTGTGCTGGATCAAAGGGTGATCGATGACGTGAACCTTGGACATTGAAAACCGCTCCTTCCATGATGAGAATACCCAAGAATAAATTAACAGATGCTGACGTGGCCGACTACTTAGAAAATAACCTTCGCTTCATTTGTCGATCTGTCCACCCAGGGTTTTCTTTCGACATCCATGTCTACGAAAACTTTGACCCCT
>OBJA01000618.1_pt1 | contig 29346 bp, 23 predicted proteins | sample 1519751 | NCBI WGS metagenome assembly OBJA01 (sample SAMEA3881238, study PRJEB22517) | soil metagenome | biome: lake sediment; feature: soda lake sediment; material: sediment, water from around vicinity | place: India | collected 2013-12-23 | depth 3 m
AATCATGCAGAAGACTTTGTGAGAAAAAGCAAAATCTATACCGGTTTAAGCCGGCACCGGTATATACCGATTAACTATCATTGAACTCCTAAAATGAAAATTTTAGTTCATCCCAGAGTCCTCAATTGTAAGAATGTGTATTGGTGGCCCATTAAAGCCCAGACATAACAGATAGAATCGCATTGTTTTAGCCCCTTTTCAAATCGATACAGAAAATCTCTTCTATCCTCATCATCGACAAACAAATTTCTTCCCTCAACAGCGTGCGCCGTGATGTAGTAAAGTGAACCAGGCATTTCCAATCGAGCCATGCAGGGCATCAGATCTCCAATCATCATCAGGAGGCTTTGTGAGAAATAGCGAAATCTCTACCGGTCTTAGCCCTGTATATACCGAATTTAACTATTATGCATCTTTTTAAAATGAAAACCATAGTCCGTCCCAGAGTCCCAGGAGAACGGAGGAGCATAACCTCCTCCGCTCCTCATGCTGCTGCCTTGTGCCACCCTGATGATACTGCCCAATCCTCAAAGGTCTTCAATTCAGGATACAAGCCCCTAAGGTACTCGATATCTGCTGCATACCCTTTCCTGTTAAGCCAATCATACATCATCTCAAAACCAGCTCCTACGCTCTGGAGCTCATCAAGATCTATCTCCTGATATGTCACCTGACGGCCAATCGCCTTACTGAACACTTGAGCCATTTCTCTCCCTGTCAGCTCATCTCCCGCAATCTCCAGTGCTTTCCCCGTAAACGTATCCAAATCCTTGAATGCCATTGCCACAAATCCCCCAATGTCATCAACACAGATAAGCTGCAACGGCATGTCTGAATTCAGTGGCATCGGAAAAATTCCATTATAGATAGAATCCTGCATCCGTGAATCCAGAAAATTCTCCATAAAGTTAACGGGTCTGAAAACGGTCCAGTTCAAGCCGGAACGGTAAAGATACTGCTCAATCTTCCATTTGCTTTCAAAAAAAGGGATACCAGTGTTTCTTTCTGCCCCACCGACACTGCTGTAAACAAAATGCTTAATTCCAGCATTCTTTGCTGCGTCAATCAATGCAATCCCTTGTTTTACCTCAGCATCAACACCATACTCATGTGGTTGCTGCACACTGAAAACACCATAGCACCCCTCTACTGCTTTTTGCAATGATTGCGGATCTTCAAAATCTCCGTACTCAACCTCTATCCCTTCGTTGCGCAACGCCTGCGCTTCAGGTTTTTCAGGGTGTCTGCTGATTGCTCGCACTTTCCACCCATCTTTGATAAGATGGCGGGCAACGGCTCCACCCTGGTGACCTGTAGCTCCTGTCACCAGAATAATCTTTTCTTGAGTTTCCATAAAGCCAGCTCCTCCAAAAATTCTCTTAAACATTGCTTATGGATTCTCTAGGGACTACGGCATACCGTTGAAAAAGTGAATGAGGAGAACTGACAAATGGTGCGCGGGGATATAAAGAGTCGATTTATCAGGAGCACTCCGCAATTTATTTTAATACTCTTTTTTTACCTAATTGGATAAGAGATGAAAACTAGTGATATTCTGGATCTTATAGGAAACACCCCCCTGATCAACTTTCGTCACGAACCGATCGTAGCAAAAGCCGAATTTCTTAATCCTGGTGGCAGTATAAAAGATCGTATTGCACTTTCCATGATCGAAACGGCAGAGAAAGATGGTCATCTGAAACCGGGGATGAGTATCGTTGAACCGACATCAGGGAATACCGGAATAGGTGTTACCATGGTCGGAGTAGCTAAAGGGTATGATGTATTTATCGTTATGCCTGAGGGTATGAGCCGGGAGCGAAAGGATATAATCCGGGCGTTCGGAGGAAATCTCATATTAACTCCCGATGAAAAGGGTGTGGCTGGAGCAGTCGCTCAGGCAGAGGAAATCGTGAATGAGCGGGGCGCATTCATGCTTCAGCAATTTAAAAATCCCTCCAATCCCCGTGCGCATTATGAATTCACCGGACCGGAACTATGGCGTCAGAGTGGAGGCAAAGTCGGTGCCTTTGTCGCTGGGATCGGTAGTGGTGGAACGATTCAGGGGATCGGCAGGTTTCTTAAAGAACACAATCCGGAAATTAGAATCGTGGCAGTTGAGCCAGCACAACGAAGCGCTCTGCTGGGACATGAGCCCGGGCTCCACCAGATTCAGGGTATTGGTGACGGATTTGTTCCTGATGTACTGGATGTCTCCTTAATAGATGAGATCATTGAAGTGACCGATGAGGACGCCATCCAGACCACACGAGAGCTGGCACGGTCAAATTCTCTTTTAGTCGGGACATCATCGGGGGCAAACGTCTGGGCTGCTCGCCAGACAGTTAAAACATACCCTGAATTGTTAGTGGCCACAGTTCTTCCCGATCGCGCAGAACGCTATTTCAGCACAGGATTGCTGCAATCAGCTCTATGAGTTTACTAAATAAAAGGGGAGCTTATCACTCCCCAGTGGCACAAGTAAGTACACGTTTTTATCCAATTGCATCAGATCCCTCTTCGCCAGTCCTGATCCGGATACACTGCGGAAGATCGAGAATGAAAATTTTCCCATCGCCGATCTTTCCTGTGCGTGCTCCTGCAATGATTGCATCAACGGTCGTTTTGATGTAATCTTCATTGACCGCGATCTCAAGGCGTACCTTTTTCAACAGATTTACTTCGATTATATTTCCCCGATAGCTCTCGGTATACCCGGCCTGCTGCCCGCTGCCTATAACATTGGTGACTGTCATTTTCCGCACTCCCGCATCAAAGAGCGACTTCTTCACGTCAGGCAATTTGTTCGGTTGAATGATTGCGATTATCAATTTCATATTTTCTCCTCAACTCTCAGTTGTAAATATCTGAAACCCGCTGTATGCTTCCTGGCCATGCTCTCCGATATCCAGGCCCTGTATCTCTTCTTCGTGAGTAACCCGCAAACCGATCGTCCTTTTGATTACTGAGAAGAGTACAAAACACAATCCGAAACTCCAGGCGAATGCTGCTGCAGCACCAATCACCTGAACTCCAAACTGCGCAAAGCCACCACCAAAGAGCAAGCCATTGACACCCCCAGAGTAACTTGCTTCAGCAAAAAGTCCGGCAGCAAGAGTCCCGAATGCACCACAGACACCATGAACACTGACCGCACCGACTGGATCGTCGATTCTTAGTACCTTATCAATAAAAAGCACAGAGAAGACCACGATTGCACCAGCAATGGCACCAATCACCACAGCACTGGAAGGAGATACCACCGCACAGGGAGCGGTAATAGCAACCAAACCTGCCAGAACACCATTGAGAGCCATAGAAGGATCTGGTTTTTTCATGATAATCCAGGAGATAAACATGGCAACCGCAGCACCAGTAGCAGCAGCAAGGTTAGTTGTCACTGCAATACGGCCAATAGAAAGGTTTGTTCCTGCAGTAGTCGATCCCGGGTTAAACCCAAACCATCCAAACCACAGGATGAACACTCCCAGAGCCGCAAGAGGGATGTTGTGCCCCGGGATCGCCTTTGCTCTTCCGTCGCGTGTGTATTTGCCCATTCGCGGCCCAAGAACAATAGCTCCGGCCAGAGCTGCCCACCCGCCAATTGAATGAACAACTGTCGAACCGGCAAAATCAATGAAACCCATTGCTTCAAGCCATCCCTGACCTTTTCCCATGAAACTTCCCCAGGCCCAGTGGCCAAAAATCGGGTAAATGAAAGCAGAGATTATGATACTATAGAGAATGTAACTGACAAATTTAGTCCTTTCTGCCATGGCTCCGGATACAATTGTGGCAGCAGTAGCTGCAAAGACCGTCTGAAAGAGAAAGAACGCAAAAGGCCAGTCGTTCTGGTCCGGTATTCCATCGACAAGAAAGAAACTGTCAATTCCAAAGAACCCCCCGACACTGCTACCGAACATCAAACCGAAACCGAGAATCCAAAATGCAAGTGAACCAAATGAAAAATCCATCAGATTTTTCATCATGATATTGCTGGCATTCTTTGCCCGTGTAAAACCTGATTCAACCATGGCAAATCCAGCCTGCATGAAGAAAACAAGGAATGCAGCAATGAGAGTCCATACCGTGTCGATTGATACTTTTAAATGCTCGCCAGAGGCGGTAACATCTTCTTGCGCAAGCACCGGCAGTGCTGCAATTGCCATAAATACACCTATTGCGACGATTTTCCTGTAAATCATAGTAGCGCTCCCTGCTTTCGTTAAAATTCCACGATTATCTCAGAACCGATTCCATAACTGAACTCTTTTGACGTAACACCATCTACCAATGGAATGGCAAGCTGACCCCATAACCACCACTGGACATTTTCAGCCGGAAAAATGTAGATCGTCGGGACAACCCAGAACGCATTGTCATTTTTATTCTCCATATCTGCTCCATGGAACTCAAGGGGTAACCCTGCTGCAAATACCTCATTGAAACTATAAGCTGGTTCGATATAGAAGAGCAGCTCATCAGGCAGATTGAAAAGTGGTGCTGTTTGTAATTCGTTTGCCGAATCAGGATCAAACAGTGCATACCCGGTAAATGCAGTAGAAAACTTACCTATTGTCAGTGTAGGCTCAAGAAGTAACGATACCACGTTTTTCCGTTCCACTCCAGCCAGATTGGAGTACCCAATATCAGCCTTGACTGTAACGTTCTCGTTAAAACTGCCCAGAAACTCTGCTCCGGCAAAGAAGTTTGTTCCTTCTGAAAATCTTTCCAGCGAGCTACCGCGTAGCCCGTAGTAAAGACTCAAAGACTGTTCTTTTCCAAAGTTAATGCCGGTCAAGCCCTGTACATCAGCACTGTTTCCATCTAGATCGGTTACACCGATAAGAATCTCCTGATTAAGCCAATCATTACTGATTCCATATTTTATTCCACGGGTGAAACTCTCAGGTGTTATCATACTAAGTCGTTTGTAAAAATAGTAGTTGAATTGCCCGTATTGATAAACCAGATCTCCTATGCTGAATGTTCCGATCTGACTCTCGTAAGTCAGATCGAAACCATCAAAGTTAACAGACACCCAACGTTCTGAAGGTTGTCCGACACCTGCAGGAATTGACCCGAGTCCCGATGGTGCATATGCTGATAGCATAGTAACATAGAGATGCGTACTAACCTTTTCTGTGAATTTCATAGTCATTCCAAGATCCAACTCACTATTGGCGAAATAATTCCCGTTCAAATCACCCCACACATCAGCATCCAGATACCCGCTAAATGAAACCTCAGGAGCTGAAAAGCCCGAAGCAATTAAAAACAATGTCAATGTCAGACCTGCAATATATTTACGCATATAATGATCCCCTTAGAGTAAAGTTGCTCCATTTTTGAATTACTGCTGTCGACAGTTTTAGTTCGGCAGATACTTATGCAATGTCTATGCCAGCAGGAAAAGAGCGAAATTCAGCACCATTTTTCTTCTGAAGCTTTCAGGAGACACACATTTTTGTTTGGACGACACGAAAATGTAACAGTTTTGTATCGAGAACCAATAGTAGCAGAAAAGGTAGGAGAGAAGATATGCAGACGTAGAGCAACTTCCTGAAGATTGCCCCTCAAAGAATCATGATGCGGCTACGGCTTCCAGCTCTTTATGCCCATTGAGAAAATTATAGAGCGTTGCCCTGCCTACACCAAGGAAACGTGCAGCTTTGGCTTTATTACCACCGGATCTGACAAGTGCCCGCTCGACCTCATTAAGAGTCAATTTTGGCTTACGTCCTGCCTTTCCGGGAGTTCGAGATGTGAGCAATGGGATACAGGTTGAATTGAGCACTTCGGGTGGAAGGTGTTCCGGGAGTATGGTTGTACCCCGACATTTAATAAGAGCGAACTGAATGGTGTTCTGAAGTTGACGTATATTCCCCGGCCAGGAGTAGTTCATGAGAATCGATACGGTTTCCTCTGAAAAAGCCATTTCCCCGCGAGAGAGTTTATGGGACGTCTTGGCGAGAAAATGCCGTGCCAGAAGCGGAATATCGTTACGTCGATCACGGAGTGGTGGAAGCTCAATAGGGACAACTGCAAGACGATAGTAGAGATCGTCCCTGAACTCACCCCTGGAGACCATTTCTTTGAGGTTCCGGTTCGTTGCACAGATAACCCGCACATCAACCTTTCTTTGTGTTTCACTGCCAACTGGCTCAAAGGTGCCTTCCTGAAGAACCCGAAGCAGTTTCACCTGCATTCTCTGAGACAACTCCGCAATTTCATCGAGAAACAGTGTACCCTTATCAGCAAGTTCGAACCGTCCCTTCTTGTCTCTAATGGCTCCGGTAAATGCACCTTTAACGTGGCCGAAGAGTTCACTTTCAAGAGTCCCCTCCGGTAAAGCCCCACAGTTTACAGGAACAAACAGGCGATCTCGCCGGTTGCTTTCCTTGTGAATTGCAGCGGCAACCAATTCTTTTCCCGTCCCACTCTCCCCGGTCACAACAACAGGAAAATCACTTGTTCCCAGATCCTTTATAAGTGTAAAAATTTCCAGCATCGAAGAATCCTGTCCGATTATCCCATCAAATGATTGCGCCTCACCCAGTTTCATCTCAAGCTCACGCACTCTGGTGGCATCAACAATCGTTGCTATTGCACCAATCACTGATCCGTGTTCATCCCTGAGCGGTATACGGGTAACCTCCAACTCTTTCCGTGAACTCTCTGAACCAGTAAATAGTACCGGATATGACGAACGAGACATATTCGAAAATGGTGCAGCATGATCACAGAACGCACACTGGTCACCACAAAAATGAGGTTTGAACAGGGTATGGCAATCACGTCCGAGAATCTGATCTCTGTGCACACCGGTTATCTCTTCAGCACCCTTACTGAACAGAGATATTCTCCTGTCTAGCCCATGTACGAGTATACCTTCATGAAGACTGTCAAGGATGAGCTCCAGATAGGTCTGCTGCTGAACTAATGCAGGTATTGATCCATGCCTGTAGAGATCAAACACATGATTTCTAAGAGTCTCTATATATGATTCCAGAGCCGAGATGTCAGCACTATCCGGTTCTTCGAGATCCCACCGGATCACCGGTGGCACACCCGGAAGAATAGGACAGCTGTTCGATACACAACGGGTTACCTGAACAACAAGATCGATTCTCTGAGCTCCGATAGTCTGGACACTGACAGGAGCATCGACGTTAATCTCCCGTACGTTTAAAAAGTGCAAAAGATTATTATCGAGTGGTTTCGGATCAATCCCCGCACTCAATAAAATGTCGTCTTCAGATGCATACGTCCGGGAGAGGTTGACTGCTATTCGTGATGAAAGATGGTTTGTATCGAGGAAAAGAATCTTTGTACTCATGTCCATATACCACTGAAATTTATTATGTGAATAGAAGATCTGAAGTAGAATACCCTTTATGCATTATGTCAGGCCAGCACCCCCGCATACCGTGCCATCTCATTGCGAACCCTTGGAATAAGCCGGGGTGATACACTGAGTCTTCGTATTCCAATGTCCAGAAGCCGTGTCGGCATGCCTTCCCGTCCAGCAAGCTCACCGCACATAGAAAGCGCCTTACCTGAGCTCTTTGCAGATTCACTCAGTAACGACAACATATCCCAGAGAACAGGATGATCGGGGTCATAATCCTGAGATACAAGTTCATTTGTTCTGTCAATAGCAAAGAGATACTGGATAAGGTCATTCGATCCTATGCTACCAAAGTCAACGAGTTCGAGAATGCGTCGTGCCTGCAGAAATGAGCTAGGGACTTCAAACATCGCTCCAAATTCGATTCTCGTTGCATCATACTGAATCTCCTGCAATGCCTGCTCCGCAACATCGAGCAATTCTTTAAGCTGCGCAGCATCCACTACCATCGGAAAGAGGATCTTCACATTTCCCTCAAGACTTACTCGCCCCAAAGCACGGATCTGACTCTTAAATATATCCGGATTCCCCAAGAGAAACCTAGCCCCCCGCCACCCCAGATAGGGATTGGCTTCCTTTTTCATCCGGAGAAACGGCAGTGGCTTATCACCTCCGACATCGAGCATACGAAACGTAACCGGTTTTCCATACATTCCCCTGACTGCCTGAGAGTACAGCGCGTACTGTTCATCCTCATGAATCAACCGATCTGCTTTCATAAACAATATTTCTGTCCGGAATAAACCGATTCCATCAGCACCAACAGTCCAGGCATGCTTTACATCATCCATCGTACTGGCATTTGCAAGGACCTCCATTCCTGCCGGAGTTCCCAAAACACATATGACTTCAGACTGCACAGGCTCGACAGGTACAAGCGTAGCGATGGTCTCCTGATCCGGGTTGAGAAAGACTTCACCGCTATCCCCATCGATAATCATAAAGTCACCGCATTGGACATAGTCCATAACGCCATGGATCCCTGAGATCGCTGGAATACCTAGAGAACGTGCCATAATCGCCGCATGAGAAGTGATACCACCATGTTCGGTTATAAAACCCAGCACTTTGTCCAAATTCATGTTTATAATCATGTCAGCAGTAAGTTCTTCGGAAACGATTATCCGGTTATCACCTTGAAGACAATGGGATTGTCCCTGACAGATGAATCCACTTTTTTTGTTATTCAGACGACTAAGTAAACGCCGACGGATTTCCCCTATGTCCGAAGCCCGCTCTCGAAGGTACTGGTTATCGAGAGTCGCAAACGTCTCCTCGTAGCCACCCAGAACCTCAGAGATCGCCCACTCGACATTTTTCCTGTTAACCTGTACCATATGCTTTATTGAAGCCAGTACCTTGGGATCATTCATGATATGCTTCTGGGTAAGGAAAATTTCCGCCTCGGCTTTACCCACCGATTCAGCAACCTGTGATGCGATGCGATTAAGTTCATGAGAGCACTGCACCAGCACCTCATCAAAGCGCTCAAGTTCCTGATTAATTGCCATCTCATTTGGAAGCGAGTATTCAGGAACGGCTTTGTGCCGCTCTGCAGAATAGAGGCAAACCTGACCGGCAACTCTCCCAGAATTGATCGATACCCCTTTGAACTTTAAGTGCCGTTGTTCAGTTTCGTTTTTGTTCGAATCACTCATGCTGCTTCCTTCCTGAAGTCAACCATACCCGCCCTACACAAAGAAAAATCGAATCTTACTGGATCAGCCGGGTCAATCTGACGCAAAACATCTGTAATTTCCTCTGCCATCAACCAATCTGCTGAATTCCTGCTGGTTAACTTTAATTGACGTGCGATACTGGCGATGTGTGTATCTACCGGAATGATCAGTTTCGACGGAGAAACCGATTTCCAGATTCCCAGATCAATAGAGTCATCGTTCCGTACCATCCATCGTAAATACATGTTCAGCCGCTTGCATGCACTCCCGGCAGCAGGAGATGGTAACAGGTACTCAAAACTCTTTCTCCGGGACCCATGTATTTTCATCCCGTACTGTTTTAAGCCCGAAGAAAAACTCTCCAGCGCGCCTTTGATGTCGTTTCCATCTGACTGCAAAAAAAAGTTCTCCAATGACCCAAACTCATTGATGGCCATTTTCATCGATTCAAAGAGCAGTGCAAAATCAATATGATCATTGAACCGGTGCTTGAATCCTGAGAGCAGATTCTTTTTGGAATGAAAAGAGGTGTCCAGAGTAAATTCCTCTGCTTTCCAGGCTAATTTTTCGAACATCCAAAAGCAGCTCCGTATTATAATTTCAGCTCTCCCGTAGGCCAATGAGGCTGCAACCAGCCCGGCGATCTCCCGGTCACAACAGGACAGGAATCGGTGGACACATAGAAGGGGATCCAGTCTGAGGTAATCAGAATGATGATATCGATTATAGAGAGTCGTGAGTTTATTCTTCAGTTGATCTGATCGCATACCACTACTACAATGATTCGAAACCATAAACATTATATTACGAAATGAACAGATCTTAATTTAAGCAGACCATCCATTAAGCGTCTTCAGAAGACATCTGCATTAAAATAGTATAGTGTCTTGAAATTTCCGAGCTTTTTTAGACACATTTTTCTGCACTTCTCAACTGAGGTGTGCATGACACCTAAGTCTGGTAAAAACAATCAGCCACGGTCTGAAATCAAAGATAGCCTTACAATATCAGACCACGTTTCGAATACAATTCATGTTACTGTAATTTTATTCTTTTTTTTTAGCTCATTTGTGATCACCGTCACATTCCACAGAAAGATTCATCTTTTATATTGTTTCAGAAATTAGCAACCTGATATGATAATTTTTGATCATTTCAGTTGACAGTATTTCAGGGTACATCTATTTTATTTGCGTTTTAAGAGTACTTGGTGAAGTACATGCAAATATTCATGTACACAAAATGTAGACCTGGTCCGGAAAGAAAATGGACAGGTGTGGATGGATTTTTCACGTGTAAGGCTTTACGTTCAATAAACTTTGTTTTCACCTGATTCAAGCCTTCTCTGGTTCCATCCCCAAGCATATATATCTGAAAGATGATCTCTATAGAGACTATTTTGTCTTATTGACGTTTTATTAACATTCCTATTCACCATTACACGGAGGAGACATGAAGCGATTTTTCAGGTCTTTCGTCTTTCTTCTGTTTCTGTTTTGTTTTCACCATGCACATTCCCAGGGACTACTGGTAAGTGGTGAATTAACAGATCCAGATGGAAATCTGATTGGTGCATCTGCACCGTTTCAGACAGATGTCGAAGTCAAACTGTTCGAAACAGCACAGGGCGGTACACCAGTGTATACCGAGACCTTCTTTGTTTCAAACAATCAGGAGATTTCGGTAAAAAACGGTAATTTCAGCATTACTCTTGGTGCTGGAACTACAAATGACAATCTCAACTCGGTGCTGGCTTCCAGTGACAACCTCTGGATTGAGGTAACCATTGATGGTGATGTGCTTTCCCGTGCTCCGGTAACGGCATCACCCTATGTTATTCTCAGTCCAAATCAACTGCAGGCTCACGTGAATAACTGAAAAAGCAATGGAGAACATAATGAAAAAACCAATAACGTTGTTAGTGCTCCTGGTTTTTTCCGTGCTCAGTGCTGGGGCAGCGGACTCCAAGTGGAAGGCTGCTGCTGCTCTTGAGAGAAAACCCGGAAAAGACTACATAAAAGTAAAATCCACCATGTCAACTCCTGACAGATCGGTGTTTGTCTATTCAGTACCCGACATTCAGATCAACCAGGCTGACAGCATCTCAGAAACAGTTTCTCTGGGTAATGCGGTAACACGGACAATAGAAGGTGAACCGGTTCTTCCCGTTATACCTGTTAAATTCGTGATACCTGCAGGTAAAACGATAGAGAAAATCAATATAACAGGTCTCCACAAAGTCTCTGTTCCAGGAAAGCATACCATTGAGCATGGTAAAGCGGTATACCCGCTTATTCCCGGAGCAGTACCTCGTGAAGCAAAACAAAATGCATCAATATACAATTCTGATGATGCATTCCCGAAGAAAACTTCAGAACTTGTCACGATTCAGAAGAAGCATGGTATTTCCATTGCAATAATCAACATTAATCCGGTGATCTATCACCCGCGTTCAGGGCAGATTGCCTATTATAAAGAATTACAACTGGAGATTACAACCGTCTCGGATAAGAAATCACTCGACGAAAAGGGGTTTAGCTTCCCTAAGAAGGTCAATGCTGATGCAATCGGTATTGAAAATCCCGAAGTGCTTGGAAGCTATACAACATCAAGCAGTGGTGTATCATCCCTTGGCCTGTGCAATTCCAGCGATTCATACCGATATGTCATTGTCACCAGCAGAGCTATCCGTGATGCGACAACAGATTATACGGTCAGAGATCTTATCGCTCATCGTCAAACACAGGGTTTGACTGCCACAATTACCGCCATCGAAGACATTCTTCTTGAGTACAATGGTGTCGACAATGCGGAAAAATTGAGGAATTTCATAATCGACGCATACACAAACTGGGAAACTGAATATGTGCTTCTTGGTGGAGATATAAACATCATTCCAATGAGGAAGCTCTATTCTGTACTTGAAGGTGGAACACATATTCCCAGCGATCTTTACTTCCAGTGCCTTGATGGGAATTATAACTTCGATAACGACAGCTACTGGGGAGAAGTAACCGATGGTCCAAACGGTGGTGATGTCGACCTCATGGCCGAAGTTTACATTGGAAGAGCGTCGGCTGAGAATGAAACAGAGATGTCTCATTTTGTGTATAAGACACTGAAATACGAGACTGATTCCGATGCTTCAAGCTATCTTCGCACAGCACTGATGTGCGGCGAGCATCTTGGATTCGGAGGTGTTTCGGAATATGCAAAAGCAAGTATGGAAGAGATTCGGTTAGGTGCTTCAACTAACGGTTACACAACCGCCGGATTCACATCCTCTAGCTCTTTTACCGTCAACACTCTTTACGATGCTGATGGTACATGGTCCAGAGCCGATATTATTAACCGTATCAATTCCAACGAATACAGTATTATCAATCACCTTGGACACGCAAACGCAAATTACGTAATGAAATTTTACAATGCCGATGCGGACAATCTGAGAAACACAAACCCTCTCTTTCTCTATTCTCAAGGTTGTATTCCTGGGAATTTTGAAGTCGATTGTATAGCAGAACATCTCACGACATCAAACAGGAGTGGTCTCTATGGAGGTGTACTCAATTCACGTTATGGCTGGGGCAGGTATAACAGTACCGATGGTCCAAGCCAGCGGTTTGACCGTCAATTCTGGGATGCCTACTTTGGTGAGAACCTCCTTACTATCGGAGAATTAAATGCCGACAGCCATGAGGACAACCTCTGGGGGATTTCAGACAACTACATCAGATGGTGCTACTATGAAACAAACCTCTTTGGTGACCCCAGAACAGTTATGCGCGGAAAAATCACCGGACCGCTGGTATCCTACAGTTCCCATACAACATCAGATTATCTCGGGAACAATAATGGAATAGCTGAACCTGGTGAACAGATCAAAATTCCGGTAACGTTGGCCAACAATGGAAGTACCACTGCATCCAGTGTATCGGCAACGCTTACAACAACCGACTCATACATCACGGTTTCTTCAGGTGTATGCACGTATGGAGATATTGCCTGCTGCGGTGCCAGCAAAACATCACCGGATTCATTCCTGGTCAGCATAAACCAGAACTGTCCAACACCACGGAACGTTCAATTTACGTTGACTATTACTGATGCAAACCAGCACACATGGCAGTCAAACTTTTCAATGCAGGTAAACAGTGTGACTACCATTTCAGGAAGTGTGAAGACATTCACCGGAGCGAATCCTGTTGTGGGTGCACAGGTTCACTTCTCCGGACCGATGAACGGATCTGTTGTTACCGATAACAATGGTCAGTATTCATTCGATCTTATCGGTGGTTCATATCATCTGTATGCATCTTCAGATGATTACCTTAATTCAGATACTGTCTTAATTACAACTCCTCCGGGAAGAACAGTTGATTTCACTTTGAAACGACCAGTTATGGCAGTTTCTCCGACAAGCATTCAGGAAACGCTAATGCCAGGAGCTTCAAAGATTGTCCCCATGACCATTTCCAACAGCGGTGACGCAACCCTTCGGTTCGAAATAGCAGTTGTCGATGAAGCTGCTGTCAGTATCAAATTGGCAGAAGAGATTTACGACAAAGCACATTTCTCAGCGCCTCAAAAAGGAGTTGACACCAGAGTCGGTTTACCAGCTCGGACCGGCAGCGGTGGACCAGACCTCTTTGGATATAAGTGGAAAGACTCTCGTGAACCAAATGGACCATCATTTACATGGGAAGATATATCCACAACTGGAACCCGATTGAGCTCAGTGTCATACTGTGATGATTGTAATCAAATGGTAAATCTCAGTTTCGAGTTTGAATTCTATGGCACCCGCTACTCGTCCATTTATGTAAGCTCGAATGGGTATATCACCCTTGGCTCCGGGTATTCGGACTACTATAACTATGCACTGCCAAGTACAGCCGCTCCGGCAAATATGATAGCTGGATTCTGGGATGACCTGAGAACAACGTACAATGGTGATGTCTATTTCAAAGACTACGGTAATAAAGCAATCGTCCAGTTCACCAATGTCGAACCATACAGTGGCTCCGGATATTTTACCTATCAGATGGTACTGTGGGCCAACGGGACGATCAACTATTACTATCAAAACATGAGCGGAACTGTAACCTCAGCAACGGTAGGAATACAGAACGCAACCAGAAATGACGGGCTGAACATCGTCTACAACAGCACCTTTGTTGAGAACGGTCTTGCTGTTGAAATCAAATCGGCTCCGCAATGGCTGTCAGTTTCACCGGAAGAGGGTACGTGTGATGCTGGAAGTACAAGTAATATTGCGGTTCGGCTGGACGCAACAGAACTTCCTGAGGGCAACTACTCCGGACGTCTTCTGGTCAGCCATAACGACCCTATTGCAACAAGCCCGGTGGTGATCCCGGTTGACCTGACAGTTCTGACCACTATCGATCCACCAGTAATCACCGTCCAGCCAGTACACGCCTCGGTTTTTGAGGGGCAGACTGCACAGTTCTCTATCACCGCGACTGGTCCCAATCTATCTTATCAATGGAAAAAGGACGACAGTGATATCTCAGGGGCTACATCTGCAACATTAATCACTGCTCCGGTTTCTCTCACCGATAATGGCGCAGCCTATACATGTGAAGTCAGTAACAGTGCAGGAAGTGTGATCAGTGATGCTGCGATTCTCACAGTTCTCGAGAACACCCCTACGATACTGGAACATCCTGCCAATGTTGCAGTAGAAGAAGGGCAGTCAGCAACGTTTTCCGTTGTTGCATCAGGATCAAATCTGCAGTATCAGTGGCAGAAAAACGAAACCGATATACCCGGAGCAACCGGATCTGAGTATACAATCGCTTCGGTGCCCTATGCAGATAATGGTGCCCTGTACCGATGTATCGTCAGCAATTCAGGTGGTAGCGTTACCAGTAATGAAGGAATGTTGACGGTTATCAGAAGAAGTTACCAGATGCATCTGGTTTCAATTGGCGCCTCAAGTGCATCGGTTATCAATACTACAAATTATACAGCTGAAGGAGTTGTTATCGGTAGCAGTGCCAATGGCCTGGTACAGGGAACACGATTCAAACTGTATCTGAAATAATAACTGAACACATGAATAATTTAACCTATAAAGGATTACCTATGCGTACAAACAAACTATTTCAATGGTATTCTTTGCTCATCTTCGGATTGATGAGTGTTAATGCTTTCGGTACCGGTTTTTCCGATAATCATAATGATGGTGTTCTCAATGGATGGACACGGCATGGAAACAGACAGTGGTCGGAGTCCAATGGAAAAGCAAGACCAGCCAATGCTGTCGGTGACTGGGGTTTTCTGATCAATGATTACAATACCACCAATGACGGAGTCCTTGAGGTCACTGCAACAACTGACCAATGGAACGGTAACCGCGGTGGTGTTGTCTTCCGCTGGACATCGACATCATCATACTATTATGTCGCTGTACTCCCAGGAAACGAATGGAGCAACAGCATTACCTTCTGTAAAAACTCTATGGATCTAACGACTGGTACCGTAGTTGCCAGTGCATTCCAGATGGGAACGACCTTTACATTAAAAGTCGTTATCGAAGGTAGTACATTCAAGTTTTATATCGATAATGTACTTCGTGGTCAGATTACTGATGCATCACTCCCGTCAGGAAAAGTCGGCTACTGTTATTCTGCAGAGTGGAATAGCTACATAAGCTTCGATAACATCGTATGGACCGATCAACAATCAACAAGTTATCAATTAACAACATCTGCCTCAGGCAATGGTTCCGTATCTCCTGCTTCGGGTACTTTTCCGGAAGGTGAAAGCGTAACACTTACAGCAACACCTGATGTCGGTTGGGCATTTGATCACTGGAGTGGTGATGCTTCCGGGTCAGAAAACCCTGTTACAGTCACCATGGATGCTGACAAGAACATCACAGCGAATTTTGTTCAGATTACCCATTCTCTGACAACGACTGTTGATGGAAATGGTACAGTCACACCGGCATCAGGAGACTATACCTACGGCGAATCTGTTGAAATTACCGCTACTCCTGCTCAGGGGTGGGTATTTGATCACTGGAGTGGTGATGCTTCCGGGTCAGAAAACCCTGTTACGATCACCATGGATGCTGATAAGAACATTACTGCTCATTTTACCCAGATCACCTTTTCTCTGACAACGACTGTTGACGGAAATGGTACAGTTACACCAGCATCAGGAACCTTCACTGAAGGTGAATCTGTTGAGATTACCGCTACTCCTGCTCAGGGGTGGGTATTTGATCACTGGAGTGGTGATGCTTCCGGGTCAGAAAACCCTGTTACGGTCATTATGGATGCCAACAAAAGCATTACTGCTCATTTCACTCAGATTACTCATGAGCTTACAGTAGCCGTTAGTGGCGAGGGAACCGTATCACCCAGTTCCGGAATATTCCCGCAAGGGGAAATCGTTGAGATTACTGCAACTGCGGAAACTGGATGGAGATTCGATAGCTGGGGTGGTGATGTTTCCTCAACAGAGAACCCGCTTTCAGTAAGAATGGACTCAGACATATCGATAACTGCAACCTTTGTTGAGGTCCCGACATTCTCTTTAATTGCCACAGCTGACGGAAACGGCACAATTTCCCCTGCATCAGGAACATTCTCCGAGGGTGAAGATGTGATCGTAACAGCAACTCCAGATCAGGGATGGCGGTTTGATCACTGGAGTGGTGATGTCTCCGGAACTGAAAACCCGGTAACAGTTACCATGAATGCAGACAAAATCATCGTTGCTCATTTTATCCAGGTTCCGACCTATTCTCTATCGGTAACGGTTAATGGAAGTGGTTCAGTTTCACCTGAATCAGGAATTTTCACTGAAAATGAAAATGTAACTCTGACTGCAACTCCAGAAGCAGGATGGATTTTCGACCGCTGGAGCGGAGATACAACTGGTACATCCAATCCCATGACTATAATCATGGATTCCGAAAAAAATATCGTTGCACATTTTGTTGAATACGTCCCATCTGTTCCAAACAGTGCGAAACTGAGCATTACTGCCAAGTTGTACGACAGTGAAGGAAACCTGGTTGGAATACCTGCACCGACCACTGTAGATGCCGTAATTAAGCTCTACAGCCAGGAAACTGCTGGTCTTCTCAAGTATACAGAAACCTTCCTGCAGAGTGATAACATGGGCATTGCTGTCGAAAGAGGTTACTTTATCGCCCGCTTAGGAGAGGGAGCAACCAGTGATGACCTGGCAGAGGTCCTTGCTGATAATCCACACCTTTGGGTAGAGATCAGTATCGACGGAGAGGCACTTAACAGAGTTCCTCTGACAGGTGCTGCATACCTTCTTTCATCCAGACCGTAATGGATCTGCACTTTGGAGATGCACAGCAATCTGTGCATCTCTTCCCTACCCAATTACATCCTTCCAATTTTCTACTTATTTCTTTCACGATTCCTGTTTGCCTTTAGCGATAAAGGATATTACTTTAAATATTCCAAAGAACCAAGCGGAGAACCAAACAGGGATGCTTTGTATAAAACAGTGTCAGTTGCTTACCCCATTCTTTCTATTCCTTTGTTTTTCAGGTACTGTACCTGTGGGCAGTCCTCATGCAGCTCAGAAAACAAAGTATATCAGTCAGACCGTTATCGACTCTTCGGTTCAAAGGGCATTCTATATATTAACCGAAGCAGCAAGCACAGCAGGAGTAGGATTCAGACAAAAAGAAGCGATAGAGGAATCCAAGCAGATTGTCAGGCATTTAAAGCAGATCGCAAAAGGAGATCCTAACGAAAGATACATACTCTGGAAAGTTGGGGAGCTGGAGGCACAGATCTACCTTGAAGAAAAAGATCTTATGCTCCATCAGATGCAAAAGGGGCAGATTTCTATAAATCAGCTCATTGCCCGTTATAACACAGAAGTCGGTAAACCACGCCCTGATTTTGCATCACTGAAACGGATTCATTCTCAGATGAATAATCTCGATGTCAATAAGGCAAATGAAATTGCAGGCTCATATAATAAACGGTATCGTGCCATTTCACGTGAGGTCCTTTTTTCGCTGGAGAAATCAATTGTCAGTGGTGATTTGGAGAAAGCCCGGGAAGAGCTTGGCTATTGTTTACGCAATAAAACCTATCTGACTATCCCTGATTCAAAATACCAGAATCTGGAAAACCGCGTCGAAGGCCTGACCCGTGCCCGACTGTATCAGCCAATGATTCAAAATGACATAGATCAGGCTAATAAATCACTCCTACAGAATCGCCTCGCAGCGGCCCGGGAAAAGATTACATCAGCAGAGAATCGTTACACTGAAATTAAAAACTTTCTTCCTCAAAACGAATCGGGGGGGTTATCATCTCTTATTAACAAAGCAAGCAGGCTGTTGAATGCAAAAGAGGATTCACTGGTTAATTTCACTATTTCGCTTCTGCACAGCAAAGGTGTTCAGGCCGCAGATGATCATCTCCAAAAAACGCTAAAACCATCGGGTGTGTGTAGAGAAAAAACTGCATACGTCGATAAAGCCATACTGAGCATCAACTCGCCTGAGGACGGCCGGATGAGTGCAGAAATCAGTGAACTTGCAACCACACAGGAGAATGCACAGGAAGCTGGTTTCGATGCCATGCTGGCGACTGCAAAGAAAAAGGCGCAAATAAAAATGGACAGCATACGAGCAATCGAAGAGGAACGTTTACGGAAAGAGCAGATTGAAAAGATGCGCCGAGACAGTATTATCATGCATGCAGAATTTGAAAAACAGCAGAAACAGAACCGGGCTGCTTCCATATCTCTGGAACTGTACTCTTTGCTGGAGAGAAATAAAACTGATGCAGCACGAAACCAATTTTCCAAAGAACGCTCTTTTCTGCAGAAGTTTATGTGGAAAGATGCCTTCGAGGTGCTCGAAATGACTGTCATGCAGCCCAGCGAGCCTCAGATCGTTGAAACCTCGGTTGCTATTTCCTATATTCCGGCAAACCAGGAAGCGGCTGCAGAACCAAAAACTCAGCAATCCGAAAAACAGAAACATAATGAAGAAAAAGCGCAGCAGGAGATAATTGAGATTTACAGTATGCTCGAGAGCAATCAGATCGAAGCAGCCTTTCGCCGTTTTCAGAAGAATCGCACACCTCTTCAGAAATATCTCGAAAAAGAGGTATTTTCGATGCTCGAATCATCAGTTGTTCAGGCACACACATACCATATCTCCGGTAATAACCGATAATACACAGGATACAAATCAAAGTATATGAGGTCAGGAAATGAAAGAGCTGATAGTAAAACTGTTGTCATCTGAGTTATCAGATACGGTAACGGAGCAGGAAATTGAGCGTCTGCTGGAGATTCCTCCTAATGAGGAGATGGGAGATTTTGCATTTCCCTGTTTCTCTCTGGCCAAAAAGCTACGAAAAAATCCACTCATTATTGCTGAAGAACTCAGTGGGAAGCTGCCACTTCCTAAAGAACTACAACGGATTACAGCAGTGTCCGGGTATCTCAATTTCTATATCGATAAATCATTTCTTGCGGAACGGGTGATTGCAGAAGCACTGTCTCCGGAATATGGCCAAAAGAAGATGGGTCAGCGTATCGTGATTGAGTTCGCATCACCTAACACCAACAAGCCCCTGCACTTAGGCCATCTCAGGAATATGGCAATAGGTGAAAGTGTTGCCCGAATCCTTTCGTTTTGTGGAAACCAGGTTGTCCGGACCTCCATCAACAATGACCGGGGTGTTCACATCTGCAAATCCATGCTTGCTTATACTCTTTCGGGGGAGGGTAAAACACCTGAAGAGGCCCAAAAAAAATCGGATCATTTTGTTGGCGATTACTATGTGCTCTTCAGTAAGAAAGCGGCTGAAGATGAATCATGGAACAAGGGGGCTCAGGAACTACTTCGAAAGTGGGAAGCTGGTGATGAACAGACGGTAAAACTGTGGAAACAGATGAATAGCTGGGCGCTCGATGGCTTCCGGCAAACCTATTCACTTTTTGGCATTAGATTTGACAAAGAGTATTACGAAAGCCAGATCTATACATCAGGGAAAGAGATCATTCAGGAGGGGTTGAAACGAAATATCTTTTGCCGCAGAGATGATGGGGCGGTAATTGTTAACCTCGAAGAGGAGAAACTTGGCGAAAAAGTACTGCTTCGTTCTGATGGTACTTCGGTATATATCGTACAGGACCTCTATCTTGCCATTTTAAAAGACAAGGAGTACCATTACGATCGTTCATTCTATGTTGTCGGTAATGAACAGGATTATCATTTTGCGGTATTGATTGCGATATTCAGAAAGCTTGGATACCCCATTGCAGAGAAAATGAAGCATCTCTCGTATGGTATGGTTGAGTTGCCCGAGGGAAAGATGAAGTCACGGGAGGGAACGGTTGTCGATGCAGATGATCTGATTAGCGAAACGCAGTCTCTTGCCGTTGAAGAGTTGAAGCAACGGTATACACTAAACAAAGAAGAGATGCAGGACCGAAGTCTCAAGATTGCACTTTCAGCAATCAAGTACCAGCTTCTAAAGATCGATATTGCCAAAACCATGCTCTTCGATCCTAAAAAAGCGATCAGTTTCGAAGGGGATACAGGCCCCTACCTACTTTACAGCTACGCTCGGGCGGCATCAATACTGCGCAAAGCCGGTGCACCAGAGAGTACCAGCTCATACACGCTCAACGATACAGAAACACGACTTATCAAAAAACTGGCCTTTTTCCCGGATTCGGTCCAGTACGCCTCTGATAAACTCTCTCCTTCGGTAATTGCCAATTATGCGTTTGAACTGGCCCAGTGTTTCAACGAATTCTACCATTCTAGCCAGGTGATCGGAAGCCAATCAGAGGCGTTCAGACTTACTCTGGTAAAGGCTTTTCAGTTGGTTCTGGGGACCTGCCTAAAGCTACTGGGGATCGAATCGATTGAGGAGATGTGATTTAAGATCAGGCACAAAATGTCTTATATCGGTCAAAGGGAATCCAGTCGACACCCAGTTTTCCGGGTGGTATCTGTCCCTGAGAATAAGAATATACTTCGCCTCTGTCCAGGACGTCTCTGAGCAGGTACCATGCAGCTTCAGTCTCCTCAGCACTTACAAACAGGGTATGATCTCCTCTGAGTGCATCATAGAGGAGTCGCTGGTAGGCTTCAGGGATTGTGCTTCTAAAAGAGTCCCGGTAGCAGAAATTCATATTAGTTTGGGTAACCTGCTGCTCATTTGTCCCGGGAATCTTTGTTGAGATGTCCAGAATTATCCCTTCTGCAGGTTGAATCTTGAATATGATCTGATTGGGCGGAAGCTCCCCGGCTGTATTGTAAAGGATTTGTGGTAAAGCCTTGAATCTTATGCCTATTTCTGTTCCCCGCCGATGTACCGCTTTCCCTGTACGAATGTATACCGGCGTACCAAACCATCTGAAATTATTAATGGAAAGTTTGATTTCTGCAAATGTCTCAGTTGTCGAAATTGGTGAAACACCTTTTTCGTTACGATACCCATCATACTGGAATCTATGGCAGGCGTCAATGCGCATTGAACGCATGACACACACTTTCTGATGTTTGACATCCGTTGCATCAAGGCTTACCGGAGCCTCCATAGTAATAAGACAAAGCAGCTGCATGAGATGATTCTGAATCATATCACGTATGCTACCGGCCTTATCGAAATAGGCACCGCGTTCGGTTATTCCTGTATCTTCAAGTGCATTGATCTGAATTGATTCAATATGACGGCTGTTCCATACAGGGTTGAGCAGTGAATTGGCGAATCGGAACACCATTATATTCTGCACGGCTTCCTTAGCCAGATAGTGGTCTATCCTGAAGACCTGCGATTCGCTGAAACAGGATGCAATCTCACTGTTGAGAGCCCGCGAAGAATGAAAATCGTACCCGAAGGGTTTCTCTATTATTATTGAGGTTTCATTCCCGAATCCCTCAGCATGCAGCTCACGAGCGGTTGGTCCGTAAGCAAGTGGTGGTTGTGCGAGAAAAAAAACGATTCGGGAGAATGTCCCCTTTGCGTGAATAAACGACCGCAAACCAGGAATGTACTGATGATAGAAGAGTATCTTGCGGAACCCTTCAGATACATCAAATCGTGCCCGGAATGATTCATCATCAAAAGCACTCCGTCCTGACCCAATCACGATACAGGAAGAATCCAGTTTACCCTGAAGAAAGATATTATGAAGTGCCGGGATGAGTTTCCTTTTTGCAAGGTCGCCGGATGCCCCGATTATCACAATGGCGCACTGCCTGATTGTCTCTTCCATGCGGTCCACTGTTCCCCTGTGTACCAGTTACTGGTACGATATTATGTGCAGAAATGGTAGAACCCCGACAAAGACGACATCGACTGTCAGAACACCACTGACATTGAAAGCAATCGATGCATGGAAATTTTTTCTCTGGGGTTGTCACATTTTATCCGTTTTAAGGAATTCCCCTCCATAAAAGAGCATCCATTATGAAGGGGTACATAGTTACTCCTCCGGTGAAAACTCCTCTTTTCCCAAACCACACTGGGGGCAAACCCAATCATCGGGAATATCCTCAAAAGCGGTCCCCGGAGCTACTCCACTATCAGGATCACCGTAGACTGGATCATACACATATCCACATGCATTACACACATAACGTTTCACACAAACCTCCTTACCTATACCGAAAAAAACATGATTGAAATCGTTTCCTAATTACCTTTTACAGTATCGCGTACCGGCATGGATTTTTGGGCAGATTCAGAAGCTGCACCTTTGATACTTTTCTTTCTGAAGTAGCCGGTCATAAACCAGTTCCAGTTAAGAATTATATGTAACAGTACACATGCAGTAAAAAGGTACCCTGCTAATCCATGTACGATTTGGAATCCCTCATATGGAATTTTCTCATGAAAAATGCCACTGAATGCCTGATTGAAAAAGAGTATTCCTATGAGAGGATTGAGTATTTTCAGTATACTGTATTTCTTCATCTCACTTTCCCATTGCAGCGGTTACCCCACGACTGAAATCTGTGGGAACTGTCACAGGTCGCGCCCCAAGCTCTTTATCGAACATGTAGAGTGCTCCACTGTTTTCTCCGATCAATTTTAATGTTTGAAGGATATCCTGAACACTTTGCTCCTCCTCAACCTGCTCGGTAACGTACCAGTCAAGGAATGTTTTCGTTGCGTAGTCTTTTTCAGTCAGAGCCAAATCAACGAGCTCATTGATACTGCGGCTGATAAATTTCTCGTGATCAAGAGACTGATTATACATATCAAGGGCCGACTGGAACTCTCCGGGCGGCTGCTCCAGTGTGGCAAGTCTGATCTGATTTCCCTGTCGGGCAATATACTCGTAGATTTTCATTGCGTGTACCATCTCCTCATGATACTGCACCATAAACCAGCTTGCTACACCTTTGAGACCGAAGGCATCGGCCTGTGCTGACATAGACATGTAAAGATAGGCAGAATACATTTCCTTATTGAGCTGCCCATTTAGCGCGACTTCCATTTTCTCACTCACCATACGTTGCTCCTTTCCTGGAAATAATATAGCTCACGTGTACTTTCTAAGACAATATTAGAGATTATTGTTCCGTATCCCAGGTACCCCGCGCGATATGCAAAAGCTGTTCATTCTCTGCTGCATGAAGCATCTTGTAGCTGCAATCGCGCACAATACCAAACAGTACTCCACAGGTTTCATCCTCCCGGGCCAAATCACCGCTATCAGCACAACTCAGGAGTGCTTCACACAATTTGATCACCTTCAAAATGCACGCATTTGCTTTATTCATGATAGTATTCTCGTTTTCAGAACTCCTTAATACAAACAATTTGTGTGCCATATTAAAACCTAGGTAAAAATCCACGCTGCATCGGTTTTATTAAGCGCTTTTTAGTACAGAAGTGTATAGAAACATCTTCTCAGCTGTACACTTGGTCTGCCTTTTGCATTTTTAAAGTGGTAGAAGAGAAAGGACCTTCGCAATATCTGGTTCCAAAAGAACCGTAAGCTTGACCCAATAGAGAATCGTAAACAGAACAGGTGAAAGAATTTTACCCTTCAACAATCTCGATTCTCAAATGATCAAGCACTTCAAGGAGGAATAATGAACAAAGCCAATAATATTCTGGTTATATTACTACTTGCAGTACCGGTTCTGGCCCGTATCAGTTGTACTGGGGCAAGCAGTAATACAACCGGAACCGGAGCAATAGAGGCGATCACTTCAATAGAACAGTTCAACAGCATTATCGAAGGATCGGGCAGCCGTCTTATAGCGTTTGATCTGTATGCCGATTGGTGCATGCCCTGCCATGTACTCGCCCCGACTCTCGAAGAGGTTGCGCGTGAGAATCAGTCAACAATCAGCTTTTATAAGATCGATACCGACAAGTTTCCCCAGATCACCGAAGCATTTGGGGTCACCGGCATTCCCTTTGTAGTATTCATTAAAGATAAAAAGGCAGTGTATGCACTCATGGGGGTCCAACCAAAAGAATCATATCAAAAAATCATCAATACCTATGCTGATACCAGCTCAGAGATGGAGAAACGACCAGGCGGAAAAAAGACAGAGGGATTAAGAGTAGAGAGCAAGTTCGAATCTGGTTTTTTCTCGGTTGCTTCTCAGCAAACATGTTTACGGAGAACAAGAGGGGTACATCCCTGAATTCTGCTAAATGAAAAGACAGAGCTGAGCAGTAACATATCTGCTCAGCTCTGAATATCCCAATTACTTATGCACCGATTCAGTCTTATTCGACATCTTCATTCGTTCTGCCCGTCGAGACCGCCATCGCACCCCTTTGCCCAGCACGACTTGAATGTAGGGTCCCTGCACGTTGACATCGGGACCACCTGTAATATCTGGCCCCCCCCGATACCAGCGGGAACTTCTTACTGGATCGAACATGTAGCCACCGCGAAAGCCAAGCAGAATATTTTTATAACCACGCCAGAGGGGAAAGAGCACATCAAAGCCCACACCCAAATTGATTACCACGGTAAACTGGTACAGTGGGTCGGGTGACTGAATAGCCAAAGCATCGTCAAAGGAGATCTGCTCCGGGCCAATCCATAATCGTGCTATTCCACCTCCAAGTCCCAACAATGGATAAAGGAAAATGCGATCTGAACTCAGGATCTGAAAGCCGCTATTAAAAAGTAGTCTTCCTGCCCAGAATTTTTGACGAACTCCGTCTGTCTCATTTGTTCTCCAGAAAATGCCTTCCAATTCTCCCCCGCTAACCATCCTATTGAAAATCATATCCCAGCCAATTGCCAATGAAAGACCATACTCTGAAAATTCGGTCAATCCTAGTGCATTCATTCTCGAATTGAGCTCATCGAGATCAAGCCATGCTACCCCTCCCATAAAAAAACTTCTCCCCAGTAGAGTTTCAGAGAGTGTATCACCATCCCCTCGGTGTATCTGCCCGGAAACAACAGGTACCAAAAGCAAGGTACAAACGACTCCCAAAAAAAGCAGCGATTTTTTCATTTCCAGCCTCCCTACGATGCTAAAAACACCTAGAACACCACCAACCCTTTTGTTCATAAAACGGTTAAACGGGGTTACTGAAAACGCTTTTTATTTACTTCGAAAGCATCTCACACATTAACTTCTCCTATTAGCTCAATCCCCGCAAGCCACCATTGTAGACATCTCCACCAAGCAGTTTTCTGACACAGGATTACTTACTATTTTTTTTGTCCCCAAAAAAAGATGTGTGTACCTCTTCAAACACAGATCCCCATGCCTCAGCAGCTGTTTTTAAAGACTCTCAATAAAAAGCAAACATTCTGCCATCATTGTGACAAAAAGAAGGCTCGGCACCACAACGCTGTCTCTTTTTCCCTACAAAAAAAGAGGAGACAGACAAATCGCTTCTGTCTCCTCCCAATTATCTGTAAGAATGGTTGAGTGCTATTTTGTTCTCCAGAATCCGTGAAGATTGCAGTATTCCCTTGCAATCAACGGCACCTGCTCATCCTCAACTAAAAATGTCGCCTCTGCCTGTGTATCTCCCACCTTGAAATCATGGCGCAAAACCGTATCACCTGCAATCAACTCGACAAAGAGGATATAGTGCTCGTTTGTCATGGGGTGCGCCACTTCGCCCACCTTGACAGTCACCTTGTTTCCTTGGCGCTCGATAACGGGGACATGCTTTTCTTTTGCACCATCTGTTGTGTTGGGAACCAACTCCTTCATCTCTTTTCCACAACACGACAACGTTTCATCACCATCCCAGAGCGATTCAACAACAACACCACACCCCATACACTTGTAGACACTTTTCTTCTGAACCATTTGCTTACGACTCCTTTAATAGACAATAAATTCATTACAGTTTTCTGCAACCACATGCAAAATATTTCATGCCCCTGCACCTGTAAAATATTCCTGAACACCCTCTGTATCTGGAACCATGGCTTTATCTCCTCGTTTCCAGTTTGCAGGACACACTTCACCCCGTTCAGTATAAAATTGCAGGGCATCAACGATTCTCAGCGCCTCATCAACACTGCGGCCTAACGGAAGATCATTGACCAGCTGATGTCGAATCAAAAAGTCTGGATCGATAAGAAACAGCCCCCGATATGCTATCCCCAACTCATCAGAGAGCACATCATATGCAGCCGATATCTTCTTTGTGATATCAGATACGATTGGATATGCTACCCCCTCTATCCCACCTCTCTCCCGTGGTGTCGAAAGCCAGGCGAAATGGCTGTATTTAGAATCCACACTGACCCCAATCACCTCCACATTGCGGGCGTGGAATTCCGGAAGCCGCTCATTGAAGGCATGCAACTCAGTCGGGCACACAAAGGTAAAATCAAGTGGATAAAAGAACAGCAGAATATGCTTTCCCTTGAAATCAGACAATCGAAAATTATCAATTATAGTACATCCCTGCACCGCAGATGCGACAAAATCAGGTGCACTTTTTCCAACCAGTACCGCCATAAACGACTCCTCTCATTATGTGTTTTATTGTAAAACTGAGAACGGCGGAAAATGTGCAAGTAGCGTGCCAGGTGTTTAATGCCCCAAAAAAAACAGATCCCTGAGGCTCATGATAAAGAAAGTGTCTATGAATGATGCAATTTGTAGACAGGTGTGTATAGTACGACGTAGTAGAGTGTTATGCTTCAAAGATATGACAGATCAGTTGTGTATGAGATCTTTACTTGTGTTGATGTGTTGATAGGCATTTTGATTTTTCCGTCTTGAGCATTTCTCACTTGGAAATAAGCCTTTACATCAGGTACGTTTTAACCGCTCGAGCTACTATTGCATCCTTCAGCTTATCCGTAAAACAATGGGAAGAATAGTGTCAAAAAAGCAAAAAAAAAAAATGCATATCCGAGCCAGGGCGATTTAACGCACGATTAACATGAAGGGGAAAACAGAGGCAGGTTTGTTCGAAAAATCCGTAGTCGAGTTTCGGCTCATCGAGCTTAGGCACTATATCAGGAAGTGATGGTCTTGGCAGTTGTTCTTTCCAAAGATTACAGTGGCGCAATATTTTTTCAATTACATCTTTTTGGTGTCTCTCGATAAAGCTGACAATCTTCATCGTCCCTCCGCATTTCGGGCACTTTAACGGATCAACTTCATAGACACACTTTATCAGTGCCGCCCATGTCATCTTGCACTTTTTAACAAAAGTGGTATCTCCTTCCAGAATACCGGGCTTTGACTCAACTTTTCGCAGAGCTTTTTTCTCTATCATCCCCCGTTTCTTATTAGAGTAAAAACCATAATATCTTATCTGGTGTTCCCCTTTATCGGGGATATGCTGTGTTACATTGGCTAAAAAATCGAGTGGCTTGAAAACTTCAAAGTTACGTGGATTGCCAGCAGTTAGTTCCTGGTTACCTGCTATCGGAAATGCAATGCACTGGACTTTACTTGCGCGGTGCGAAATCCTACGACGCCGTAAAGGGCAGGATACTGTGCAACCAGCTCAAAGATGGTGAAATCGTGATATTCGATAAGGCGTACGTTGAATTTCAAACACCTGTTTGAGTTGATGCAGCGCGGCATTTTGTGGGTGACTCGTGCAAAAACGAACATGTCATATAAAATTGTCCTCAGACTGGAAAAAGATTCACAAAAGTATCATTCGGGATGCGCCTATTGCAGAAAAGCTGAATCAGTCTGTGGAGGAAACCAGATGCCTCGGCTGCAGATCCGAGAGGGTCAGTAAGCATTGTTCTCAATGCAGTTTCAAAACATATGCAGATGAAAAAAGGGCAAAGTTCTGCTTTCACTGTCCTGATTACCCGTGTACTCAACTGGAAGAGTTACAGTCGAAAATGCCTCACAGGGCGGAGCATTTTGAATCTCTTGATGTATTCAGAATTGATGACCGGGGTGAGGACTCTTCCCCTCAAGCCCCGGTGTTAACAATGCCAAACTGCTCTCAGTGTATTATCTTACGAAAACCTTCTCTCGAGTCATATGCTTCCCGTCAGAAACAGTCATGTGGTAGAGTCCTCTGGCCAGGCTGGGAAGAACAATATTTGCCCCTGCACGATTCTTCACACTGTGCCGGTATACGACTCTGCCGTGCAGATCTATCAGGGTGACATGGGGCACCGCAGACCAACCGTCAAGAGTCAGCCGCAGCTGCGCGCCCTCCTGACGGGTAAGGACGCGGGGAGAGAGAAAGCCCGGGGATGATGGGGCGGGAGAAAGCGCCACCGGGATGTCGCCCCAGCATTCAAGAATAGCGCCCGCCTGAAATTCGTAGGGCCCGATATCGATTTGGCCATCCCTGAAGCGGTAGTTGAACCCCAGGTCCTTTATGGGGAGGTATTGACAGAGCCCCGTCGTGTCCCCGCTGTTAATGCAGGGCGAACCTTCCCGTAGAGTGTAGTCGCCGTCCTCCGGATTGGTAAAGAGAGGATCAACGGCCATATTCCCTTCACCAATCCAGCCGTTCTGAATGCAGCTGTTGGTGACCGTAACACCGTCACTTTCACCGTAGAACAGTATCTGAGGGTTGCCATCACCGCCATTATTGTTCCAGAAGATGCTGTTCTTGATGGTGAGAGGGCGTAAGCGCCAGACAGTAGAATCCTTGATGGCGTAACCAGCATTATCGGTGAACGCGCAGTTGAGGATGGTAAGCGGACCGAACACCATGTTTACTGCAGGTTTATTTGCTTCATTTCCCCTGAAAAGTGAATTGGCAATAATCAGGGTATCAGATCTGGCGGTTATGGAAGCCGAGTCGAACATGC
>OBJA01000619.1_pt1 | contig 29272 bp, 31 predicted proteins | sample 1519751 | NCBI WGS metagenome assembly OBJA01 (sample SAMEA3881238, study PRJEB22517) | soil metagenome | biome: lake sediment; feature: soda lake sediment; material: sediment, water from around vicinity | place: India | collected 2013-12-23 | depth 3 m
CCCCCGCCGTTGCCGTCGGCCATTTGTGCCGACGGTTGAATCGGGAAGGCGGCGGGTCGATTTTTTCCCATCTGCAACTGGAAAGCGACCATTCGCTGATTTCCCTGCTGCGCGACGGCGCTCTTGAATTCAGCCGGGACATCAAGACCGGGACCAACTCCATTATCGAGGCCCCGGTTGCCTCCCCCGCCGGTTCGGAAGCCCCGCCGGTACCCACCGCTCCACCACGGCAGGAAGCGCGCCGGCCCGAGCCGCCGGCCATCGCCGGAGCCGAAGAGCGGACGGAACCGGAGATGGTTCTCTCCCTGGAAGAAGAACCCCCATCCCTGGTGCTGACCCTGGAAAACGACGGGGAAGACGGCACTGCCGTCGAAGAGCCTGTGGCCGAGGGGGGCGCCGTCGATCCGGAACCGGAAGTTGCGCCGGTTGCCGACATCCCGCCGGACGAGCCCGGCTTCGACCATCGGGCTCTGACCCGTCTGGTGCGCCAACTTGATCGGACATTCGACTACAGCCGGACCAACCTTGATATCCCTCGGCCCAACCATATTTTCCTTTCCGGTTCCAGCCGGATGCCGGCCGCTCTGCTGGCAAATATCGAGGAGGAGGCCGGGATTCCCTGTTCCTGGCTCGATCCTTTCGCCGCGCTCGCGGCTTCCGGCCAGGCACCGGAGCCGCCGGCCGATATCCGGGAGCGGCAACTGCTGGCCTTGCCCGCGGGTCTGAGCTGCTGCGGCCGCGACAGCCAGAACTTTCTCCTGACCCACCAGGACAGGATAAGACAAGACCTGGCCCACAAGGCCAATCAGTTGATCATCGGCGTATTTATCATACTGGCTTTGGGGCTGGCCCTGGTTTACGGCTGGCAGCAAGGCCAACTCAAAGAATTGCGTGGCGAGTTGGCCACCGCCAGACAGCAACGCCTGGCACTGACCGCCGATCAGCACGACGAGGCGGCCCTGGCCGCCCTGGCCGCTGAAATATCCCGCACTCGCGCCGCCATCGCCGAACAGGCCGAGCGCCGCCGGGTGCCGGCTGTTTTGAGCGAGATCCAGGAACTGCTTCCCGCTGGAGCGGCGCTGACCGAAATCTCCATTACCGCCGCCGGAGCAGGGGAAGCGGCGGAGCGCGGAGAACGGGTCGCGCTGGCCGGGGTGGCAAAGGGCTCGGCGGCGGAGCGCGATCTGGTGCTGGCTCGCCTGTTGCGACGCCTGGAGCGTTCCGGGTCGGTGGCCGGTGAAGTTAAAATTATCGGTCGAGAAGAAAGAATGACCGCCGCCGAAGAACAGGTGCTCCTTTTCCGGTTGGAGTTTGCCGTAAAGCCCTCGACGGCCGGGGGCAGGCAAGCGGCCGGTTCCGGAGGCGCAAAATGATCAACCCGGCGGCCTGGCAAAAAAAGCTGACCTTGGCTTTCGACACCCGCAACCTGGCGTCGCTGGGAGTTTGCGCGCTCCTGCTTACGGCCTTCACCCTGGGGCTGCTGCTGCCCGCCTTCAAGGAGGCCGAACGATTGGCCGCCGTCATCCCCGACGAAAAAACACTCTACGAACAGAGTCGGCAGATCGTCGTAACGGCCGCTGCTCTGGAAGCCAGGCTGGCGGTGCTACGTGAGATAGCGGACGAACTGAGCGCCGGGGAACCGCCGGCCGCCGCCGATGGCTCTCCGGCCGTTTTGCGCGGGCTGGCGACCGCCCGTGATCTGGAAATCATCGACCTGCGGCTGTTGATTCCGGAGCGGCGGGGCGCGGTGGAGCACCTGCTGCTGCGGGCCGAGTTCACCGGTGAACCGGAAGCGTTGCAGTCCCTGGTTCTGCAAACATTGGCCGTCCCTGCTGTCGCCGGGATTGAGCGGATGGAACTGTCGCGGCGGGGCGCACTTTTTCTTCTGGCGCTGACCTTACGAGTCACCGACGAATAGCTACGGGTATTTTCGTGAAAAGTACGCGGGAAAAAATCATTGTCGGGCTGATGGCGTTGGCGGTTCTTTACTTTGCCTACGACTTCTTTCTGGCCTCACCCACCGGCCGTAACGGCAACCAGACAGCCGGTCATGACACCATCCTGGCCGTGGCCGCCGATTTGCAACAACAATTGGCGGCCGGCGACTTTGACCAACCACCGGGAACGGCGGCGGCGCTGGCTGCTCGGGAACGACCCTGGCGGCCGGAAAAATTCGTCGCCGCCGATTTTGCCCTGCGCGAGCCGGAGGCCGAGCCGGACCAGGAAGAATTACTGCGGCTGGAAGAGGTGCAGGCGGCGGCCGCCGCCCTGGTTTATTCCGGTTTTCTGGAATTGGGCGGTAAGCGCCTGGCGGTGGTCAGCGGCAGCGAATACGCCGTGGGCGACCAGATCAACGGATTGCGTTTGGAACTGATAGATGAATATTTTCTCGAACTGAGCCTGGATGAACACAGGGTTCGGGCACCAATCACGGATTTGGACCAGGGACTGGTTCGGCCCCATTCGGGGCGGCGTTAGTCGCTTGCCCCGGGTTCCCGGCCAGATTACAGGTTGCTGGAGGTTGCAACGACCATGAAAAAAACGTGTTTCCTGATATTGCTCCTGCTGCCGCTGGGCTGGCTGGCCGGCTGTTCCACGTTGCCGGACCCCAAGTTTGAGAGCAACGAGTTTTTCGAACAGTGGCGGGAACTGGCGGCTAAATCGGAACCGGTGATTCGACCTGAAGAACCGCCGAAGGAGCAACCGGAGCCGATCAGCCCACCCCTCGCCGCACCCACCGAACCCGGCGAAAAGCCCCGTCCGGTTCTCAGCCTGGCCGAGCGCACCGCCGAACTCCACGCCGGCCTGCCTACCCAGCCGGTAACCATTCATCTGGTCGATGTGCCCCTGGGCACGGCACTGCGCTCCCTGGCCCGATCGGCCGGGCAGAATATCATTATCAACCCCAGCGTTACCGGCACGGTAAACATTCATGTCAACCAGGTGCCGTGGAATGATGTCTTTCTGGGTATCGTCGAAAGCTACGGGCTGGTGGCGGCCAAGGAGGGCGGGGTAATCCGGGTGATGTCGGTGGAGGATCTGCGCCGCCAGGTGGAACGCAAGGGGCTTTTTCTGGAGGAGGAGCAGGTCAGCCCCCTGGTTACCAGGGTGGTGCCGGTGCGCTTTTCCCAACCGGAATCGCTGGCGGAGTCTCTGGTTCCCATGCTGAGCCGGGACAAGGAGGGAGCGCCCCGGGGCTCGGTAACGGTGGACCGCCACACCCGTTCCCTGATTATCCGCGATACCGCCGAAAATCTGGCTCGCCTGACCACCTTTCTGACTGAAGTGGACCAGGCCACCCCCCAGATACTGATCGAAGCCCATATCGTCGAGACCAGCCAGGATATGGCCCGGGAACTGGGGGTACAGTGGGGCAATCTCTGGCTGGGCAGCCAGCGGCTGACCGATGCCGCAGGCGGCAGCACCCACCAGGTCGGCAACCCCCTGGGGCAGCAGCTTGCCTTCGAGCTCGCCGGCGAACAGGCCGGGCAGGTCAACTTTTATGCCGCCGCCCTTTCCGGCAACATTCTGGAGTTGCAGCTCCAGGCCCTGCAACGGGCGGGCAAGGTTAACATCCTCTCCAGGCCCTCCATCGCCACCCTGGACAACCATGAAGCCCTGCTGGAAAGCGGCACCGAAGTTCCTTACCAGACCGTCGAGGACGGCACGGTCACCGTCCAGTACAAGGACGCGGTGCTACGCCTTCTGGTAACACCCCAGGTGATTTCGTCCCGGAAAATCAAGTTGCAGATCGAAGCCAAGAAGGATGAGGTGGATCTTACCCGCACCGTGGTCGGCAATCCTTTCATCATCAAAAAACTGGCTCAGACCAACCTGATTGTGGAAAACGGCTCCACCGTGGTGATCGCCGGGCTGGCCCGGGAACGCAACAGCCGCAGTCGCACCGGGGTGCCCGGCCTGCAAAACGTTCCCCTGCTGGGCGAGCTTTTTCAAAGCAACACCCGCTCCGGCGATTTCGAGGAGTTGCTGATCTTTATTTCCCCCCGCATTCTCAGCCCCGAGGAGGGAAAACCCGGCGATGCGTAAAACCCGGAAAAGACTTGGCGACATGCTGGTGGACGCCGGCCTGCTCAGCAACGATCAGTTGATGCAGGTGCTGGCCGCCCAGAAAAAGAGCGACCTGCGTCTGGGTGACTACCTGATCCAGCAGGAAATCGTACCGGAAGAGTCCATCATCAAGGTGCTGGGCGAGCAGTTGCAGATTGCCCGCTACGATTCCGATCGCCACTCGCTGGCCCAGGAAGCGGCCAAAATCATGCCCCGCGACCTGGCCATGAAGTACAAGGTGGCCCCCCTGAGCAAAGACGCCTTCGTGGTGCGGATCGCCATGGTCGATCCCCTGGACATCGCGGCTCTGGATGCGGCGGAGGCCCATACCGGCCTGGAGGTGGAGCCCCTGATCTGCTCCCAGTCGGAATTCCCCCTGCTGATCAACGGGATTTACGGCATCCATTCGGCGGTCAGCGACGTGCTGCGGGATGTCGAAGGCGAGGTGGAGTTCGGCGAAGAGGAAGAGGCCGACGCCGCCTCGGTGGGGATTTTACAGGATATTGCCGGGGCCGCGCCGGTGGTGCGGCTGGTCAACTCCATTCTGCGCCAGGCGGTGCAGGAGGGCGCCAGCGATGTCCACATCAGCCCCGAAAAAAACCGGGCCCAGGTCCGGCTGCGGATCGACGGCAAGCTCCACGAAATTCCGCCGCCCCCCCGCAACATGATCCCCGGCATCATCTCCCGGATCAAGGTGCTGGCCAACATGGACATCGCCAATGTCCGGATTCCCCAGGACGGCCGCTTCAACATCCGGATCGACAACAAGGAGATCAACATCCGGGCCTCCACCCTGCCCACCATTTACGGGGAGAACCTGGTCCTGCGGCTGCTCTTCGTCAGCTCCGGGCCGCTGACTCTGGACAAGCTGGGGTTGAGCGCCGACGACCACCGCAAAGTCATGCGGATGATCAACCAGCCCTACGGCCTGATTCTGAGCGTCGGCCCCACCGGCAGCGGCAAATCCAGCAGTCTCTGCGCTTTTTTGATGGAGATCCTCTCACCGGAAATCAACGTCATCACCCTGGAAGACCCGGTGGAATTCCGGATGGACGGGGTACGTCAGGTTCAGCTCAACCGCAAGGCGGGGATGACCTTCGCCTCCGGGCTGCGCTCCATCCTCCGCCAGGACCCCGACGTGGTGATGGTGGGTGAAACCCGCGACCTGGAAACCGCCCAGATCACGGTGCAGGCGGCCCTGACCGGCCATCTGGTCTTCACCACCCTCCATACCAACGATTCGGTGGGCACCATCTCCCGCTTGCAGAATATGGGGATCGAGCCGTTTTTGCTGGCCTCCAGTTTGCTGGGGATCTGCGCCCAGCGCCTGTTGCGCCGGCTGTGCAGCCAGTGCGCACAGCCCTACGAGCCGGGGGCGGATGTCCTGGAGTTCTGGGGGTTGCAGAATCGGGAAGGAGCCATTTACAAAAAACCGGTGGGCTGCTCGCTGTGCATGAACACCGGCTACCGCGGCCGGGTGGGAATTTACGAGATTCTGGTGGTGGATGAGGAGGTGCAGGAGATGATCGTCCAGCGCAAATCCAACAGTGATATCACCAGCTATTTGCAGCGCCAGGGAAAACTGGTGCTGCTGAAAAGCGCCGCCGCCAACAAGATCGCCGAAGGAATAACCTCTTTTGAAGAGGCCACCCGCACGGTGGTGACCTAACAAGATAAAATGCCAAAATTCAGCTATAACGCCAGCAGTGAGTCCGGGCGGACGGTGAGGGGAGTGATGGAGGCGGCCGGTCCCGAGGAAGTCGAGCTTCTGCTCTGGAACCAGGGGCTGGCCCCGGAGTCGATCAAGCCGGCGGCGGAAAGTGCCGGCGGCGGCAGCCTGCTGGACCAACTGCTTGCCGGCGCTCCCAAGCCCCAGGATGTAGTTATTCTGACCAAGCAGTTGCGGACCCTGCTGCGGGCCGGGATCGCCATCACCCGCTCCCTGGAAATCCTGGAGGCCCAGACCGAAAATCGCTTTATCCGGACCGCTCTGGGCGAGATCGTGGGGGAAATCAAGGAAGGCTCCTCCCTGGAAGCCGCCTTCCGTCGCCACCCCAAAATTTTTTCCAAGCTTTACTGCAGCATGATTCGGGCCGGTGAAACCAGCGGCTCGCTGCCGGAAGTGCTGGACCGCCTGAGCTACATTCTGGAACATGAGGCCAAGGTGAAGGGTGATATCAAGTCCGCCCTGGCCTATCCCAAAATCGTCAGCTTCGCCCTGGTGGGCGCTTTTCTTTTTCTGCTGACCATGGTCATTCCCCAGTTTGTCCATACTTTTGAACAGGCCGGGATCGACCTGCCCCTGCCCACCGTGATCAGTGTGGCCATGTATAACGGCCTGATGAACTATTGGCCCTGGCTCTTGGGCGGCGCGGCCGGTGCTTTTTTTACCTTGCGCACCTACTTTCGCTCCGAGTTGGGCTACGTGGTCAAGGGCCGCATTCTGCTGCGATTGCCCATTCTCGGCCCCCTGTTTCTGAAGAGTGCCATGTCCAGGTTCTCCAGCATTTTCGCCATTTTGCTCACCAGCGGGGTGACGGTGATGGAGTCGCTGGCCATCATTTCCGAAGTTATCGGCAACGGGGCCATTTCCCTGGAGTTCGACCGCCTCAAGGCCCAGATCGAGGAAGGCCGGGGCATCGGGGCCCCATTGAAGAAAGCCCGTTACTTTCCACCCCTGGTGGTCAACATGGTCGAAATCGGCGAGGAGTCGGGCTCGCTGGATGAAATGTTGCAGGCGGTGGCCTCCCACTACGACGCCGAAGTCGAATATGCGGTAAAAAGACTTTCCGACGCCCTGGGGCCGATTCTGGTTTGCGGCCTGGCGGCGGTGGTGGGTTTTTTCGCTTTGGCCATCTTCATGCCCATGTGGGATTTGACCAAGATGGTGTAGAGGCGGTGACGTAATGAAACGAGTACCGGGAATCAAGCTGCTGCTGCTGATCCCCTTTATTTTTGCCGGCTTGAATTTCGCGGCTTTGAGCGGCTCGCTTTATTTTCTACGCCCGGCTCCCGGCCAGATGGCCGGCTTTTATTTCTGGAGCGCCGCCATGGTGGCCCTGACTCTGCTGGTCAGCGGGCTGATTACCTGGCAGCTTTTCCGACCCATGCGCCGCTTCGCCCGCCAGGCCGGTAGTCTGCCGCTGCCGGCCGCACCGGCCGCCGCCGACCATGGCGGCAGCGAGCCGGTTCAACCCGCCGCCGACGAATTGGAAGCCTTCAGTCGCCTCTTCGAGCAGGTAAGCGGTATTCTTTCCAGTCTGGAAGCCGACCGGTTTTTTCCTGATCTGGTGGGCCGCAGCCGCCTGATGCGCGGCGTAATGAGCCAAATGCTCAAGGTGGCCCCCACCGCCACCACGGTGCTGATCTGCGGAGAAACCGGCACCGGCAAGGAGTTGGCGGCCCGGGGCGTTTATCGCCAAAGCGACCGCCGCGACCGCCCCTTCGTGGTAATCAACTGCGCCGCCGTCCCCCCTGGTTTACTGGAAAGCGAGCTTTTCGGACACGAGAAGGGAGCTTTCACCGGGGCTACAGCCCGGCGGCCCGGCAAATTCGAGGAGGCCGACGGCGGCACCATTTTTCTCGATGAAATCGGGGAATTGCCGCTGGAAACTCAATCGCGGCTGCTGCGGGTGTTGCAGGAACGGGTGATCGAGCGGGTGGGCGGCAACCGCCCCTTGCCGGTGGATGTGCGGGTTATCGCCGCCACCAATCGAGATTTGGAGGAGATGGTCAAGCAGGGTCGCTTCCGTGATGATCTCTATTACCGCTTGAATGTTTTTACCATTACCCTGCCCCCGCTACGCCTGCGCCGCGAGGATATTCCGCTGCTGACCGAACACTTCCTGGCTGAACACGGCAAGAGTACCGAGGTGGCCCCGGCGGCCATGACCATGCTCACCGCCTATCACTGGCCGGGCAATGTCCGGGAACTGCTCAACGTTCTGGAACGCGCGGTCCTGCTGGCCGACGACCAGCCCATCGCCCCGGAACATTTGCCCCCCTCATTGCCCAAACCGACGCTTTTTCAAACAGCGGGGCCGGAACCCGCCGCCGCCGAGCACGATGCCCACCGCCAAGCAAATACGGCCCCCGATATCCCGGATACAGCCATCGCCCCCGCTTTAACGCCCGGCCCGCCCGCCGCCAATTTCGACCCCGAACCGCCCCCTGATATTCCCTTGGATGAACGCTTGCAATTTATCGAGCGGCAACTGCTGCTCGACGCCCTGCAGCGCAGCGACGGCATTCAAGTAAAAGCCGCGGCCCTGCTGGGCATCAAAGAACGCAGCCTGCATCACCGTTTACGCAAGTACGGGATCGACGCCATGGCCTTGCGAAAAAACCGCCGGGAATAAGCATGGGCGTAAAAGTTACATTTTTTGCAACAAAGCCCCATGGCAAAACCAGCATTTTTTGCAATCTTTACCCGCCCCGACGGCAGCAGCAAGCCATCCCGGCCAAACAACAAATTGCGCGGATAATTTTATGCCGTTGGCCTCTCGACCATTTCAGCCACTCAACCAAAAGCGGCCAACAAGCTGGCACGGCCGATGCAAGAATATATCCGCAAATTGATATTCCGCTTCGCCACCGGCGGCGGAAATTGTGACCCGGTTGTCGGGCAAGTCAAAAAATACCAGGAGGAACGCATGACAACAAAGAGCATGACAGTAACCCAACGAGACATGAAACGGTCGCAAGGCGGTTTCACCCTGATCGAAATCATCGCCGTGCTGGTGATCCTGGGGATCCTGGCAGCGGTGGCGGTGCCGCGGTTTGTCAATTTGCAAGCGGAGGCGGCTAATCGGGCGGCGGAAGGTGCCGTTGCAGCGGCGCAATCCGCATTGAGCATGACATATGCGCAACTTACCTTGACAGGGGGTACCCCTCCTACTCGGGCTGCATTGTTGGCCGATGCTGGGATAGCTGATAACTGCGGGGTTGGAGCAGGGGACTTCACCGTTGTTTGCGCGGCAGATGGCACAGATGCTAACGTAATCAATATCACGGCAGACGCTGTTGCAAACGATGGGCAAGCAACCGGCAGTTTCACAATGCCATAAGAAAGCGTAAATAATTGGGGACAGAAACCAATTTCTAAATCTCAAGTTTAGTACAGCTACCCCCGGTCGGAATTATTCGTCCGGGGGTAGCCGTTTGCTTTTACTCTCCCGTCCTTGCCTATCTTTTCTCTTGACTATAAGTCTCCTGATCTGGTCCATTATTCACTGTAAATGTGAATAACTTTGACTATGGAGGATAGTCATGGCCCGTCTGCCACGTTACGTCATTCCCGGACAGCCACAGCACATCATCCAGCGCGGCAACAATCGTCAGGCTATTTTCGGAGCCGAAGAGGATTACACTGTTTTCAGCGAGACCCTGGCCGAAGCCGCAGAAAGGTTTGACCTCAAGATTCATGCCTATGTGTGGATGACCAATCATGTTCATCTGCTGGCCACCCCCATGACCGAGCAAAGTATCAGCAAAACATTTCAGTCCGCTGGGCGAAAGGGAGAAAATTGGTGTCTGACCCCAATTTCCTTCAATTTCCATTTCCGATGAATTGCGTCGTCGTATCGGCGGCGGCGGCTTCATCTTCCAGGCAGACTTGGATGGCCTCAATGATATTGTCAACCGCCTCGTCAACCGTATGTCCGTAACTGTGGCACCCCCTAATAATCGGGCAACTGACAATGTATACCCCGTCCTTATCCTGTTCGATAATTACTGGAAAATGCTTTCTGTTCATACGGGCTCCTTAAGCTTATAACTTGCGGCAAATTGGTACGGTCACTGCCGTCTCCCGTTTGCTTTTACTGTCGGACGCCTTCAGGGCGGCGTAGACGAAAAGCGGTGTTACTGATTTCATGCCCTTTTCTGGATGTAGTCCACGTTGTCGAGACCTTTCAGGTCGGCATCCGAAGATATGATCCTGCAATTATGCGCTTTGGCTACTGCCACAATGATGGCATCAGCCATGGCGAGGTTTTTTTGCAGAGCGATATCCGCGGCAGCAAGGGCTATCGTATCGTCAAGCGGAATCAGCCGGGAGCCTTGCATGTACCCGGCGGCGAGTAGCGCCTTTTCTTCCCCGGCCTCCCGCTTTAGCACCTTATAGACCTCGTAGAGGACGATGGCGGGCACCAGGAGGTTGTCCGGGTGGGCGAGATACTTTTTGTAGCTGTCCGCCAGCGTTCCGTCGGTGAACCACTCCAACCAGCCGCATGAATCGACGATGATCATCAACAGCGGTCCTTTTTTTCCCGGAAGCCATCGGTTACCGCTCCGGCGGCGATGCCGCGCAATTCATCAAGAGAGACCTGAGGCACGAGGATGAGCATGCGGTCTTTTTCCAGGATTGTCAGTTTCTGTTGCGGCTTGAGTTGCAGATGCTCCCTGACCGGCTTGGGAATGACTACCTGATATTTGCTTGAGATGGTCGCCTGCATTACCATGTTCCCCCTTTTGTTGATCGATGCTGTTAGCGTAGAATTTTGTGAGCTGCTTGTCAATTGGGAAATGGGGGAAAAAGGGGTCTTGCGGCTGCAACAAGGGGGCTGATCACTGATTTTCCCGGTTTCTGAATTTGTGGAATCAATATTCTCGCCCGTAATGAGGCTGGCAGGGTCTGGTCATGGGTCAGCAAATGCAGCGGTTCGCAAATTGCCTGGGCTACCAGAATGCGTTCGAAGAGAAAATTGGTGTCTGACCCCAATTTCCGCCGCCAATTTCCGGACCAATTTCCGGACCCCAATTTCCGACGACTGTTCCGGGTATTCACTTTTTTCCGTAAGTGCTGTCGTGGTCAGGGGCGATGGTGAGCACCGCCACCGCTTTTTCCGCCCGCCGGGAATGATACAGGGCCTGCTGTACCCGATCCCGGAAAAGGTGGCGGTTGGGCAGGCCGGTGAGCCGATCGAACCCTTCGTTCCCGTCCGCCCGGGTGGGACGCCTGGTCGGCCGCCCGCCCGTAACCGTTTTGAGGGACGACAGTTTCTGCTTGCAATCCCCCCCGTTTCCCATTTATCTTTCGTTAGGTAGCAAAAGGTGGTTGGACACGCCGACGGGAGCACTCCCGGCGCCCTTTTCACGGTGGCGGAACCGGCGGCCTTGCTGGAGGAAAATAAGGAAGATGAACCTGGCAATCGGGAACGGGGCCGGCACGGCGACGGACGGCGGCGACGGGAAGAGGCCGGCGGGCGACCGGGGCTTCACCTTGATAGAACTGCTGCTGGTGGTGATCATCATCGGCATCCTGCTGGCGGTGATTCTACCCCGCGCCATGGTGGCCGAACGGGAGGCCAAGTTCGCCATTGTCCGCCAGCACGCCACCGAAATCGGCGCTTATACCGTCCAGTGGGCTCAGGGGCTGACCATGAGCAAACACCAGGACGCACCCCACACCATCCTCGATATTCTGACTTCGCCGGTCCGGGACGACGCGGCCCGCCAGGCCGGTTTCGCCAGCCTGCCCCTGGTGGACCGTTACACCGGCGATCCCCATTTCCGCGACCAGGTGGGCCGATTGGTCCCCAGGGAATTCGCTCCCGCCAACCCCTTCAACGGCGAATCCTATTTCAGCCCGGCCAACGACGCCCGCGACGACCAGGACCAAACCATCGCCCCGGCCGCCGTCCCCGGCCTGCTCTACCTGGCGGCGGCCCCCGGCCCGGAAACCAACGACTGGGGCGACCCCCTGCATTACAGTTTCTATTTCATCTTCACCGGCCAACCGGAACGCAGAGGCGACCCGCCCCGCTGGCACAACAACCAGGGGCTAACCCCGGAAGCGGTGGCCCGGGGGGTATTTGTCTACCATTCCCGCAACTGAATCGGGATGCCCTCACTTCTCGATATTGACATGTACACGGGCAAGGTGTACACTTTCAACAGGCAACCAACAAGTTGCGAATGGCGCGGTTTTTGGCGAGGTTATCAGAATGTCATAAAGGCCGGGAGGTGTGTGTTATGCAGCATGTGAACGTCAAGGAAGCCCGCCGTAACATCAGCCGCTTGCTGGACGAAGTAATCACCGGCGAAGAGGTGATCATAGTCCGCCGAGGCAAGCCCGTGGCTCGGCTGCAACAGGTTGGTGAATATCAGCTTGAAAACAAACAGCGCCGTTTCCCGGATCACCAGGAACTGCGCGACAAACTGCCTCCGCAAAGCCAAAGCAGCGCCACCCTGATTCGGGAGATGCGCGATGAGCGGGGATAATTTTTATTTCGACACCAGCGCCCTGCTTCCCTATTATCGCCAGGAGCCATTGAGCCGGCAGGTGCAGTCCTTGCTGAACACATTGCAACCACCGGTACTGATAAGCGACCTGACCAGAATCGAGGTCGTTTCGGCCATCGCCCGCTGGGTAAGGATGGAAGAAATCACCGAAACCCAAGCGATTCTGCTGGAAAACACCTTTCACCACGATTTCAGCGCCGGTTTTTTCGTGAGCCACCCATTGGCCAGGGCGCACTATCAGCAGGCGGAAAAGTGGTTATCCGCTCGCAAAACCTCGCTAAGAACCCTCGACGCTCTGCATCTCTCCTCCTGCTGGAGCTTGCAGGCCAGGCTGATCACCTGTGACAGTATTATGCACCAGGCAGCCATTACCCTCGGCTTGGAAAGCCGGCTCCTGTCGGAAACAAGCAAATTGAATAAACATCCTGCCGCGGCAGGGAACCAGTAATCCGGGAGTTGTTGCCATGAAACGATATTTCAGCCCGCAAGAGAGGCCGAGCCAGCGCGGCGCCGCCACCCTGATGATCGTCCTGATCGCGGTGATCGTCGCCACCATGGCGGTGGCCGCCCTGGCCATCGCCCCCCAGTTGAAAAGAATCACCGAAGAACGCCAAACGGTGAAGCGGGCTGAGGTGATCGTTGATGCGATCAAGCAATATTTTTTGGCTCGGGGAGAATTGCCCGGCAACTCTCCGATACCGGTGAGCGAGTTGGGGTTGAGCCAGGAGTACAAGTTTGACACCTGGGGCCGGGAATGGATTTACTACAAAGGGGCAACCATTAACGCTGTTACGGTAAACGGGATTGACGGACAGGCCGGCTATCTGGTGAGCCGGGGGCCAAACCAGGAATTGGAGACGTTTCCCGAATCGAGTTCCCCTCTTCCGGACGATATCACCCGAGCAGGCGATGACATCGTAATTCCTCTCAACGTTCAGGCCGAGGCCATTCAATTGACCTGGGATGGCTTGCGTGCCTTACGGCTTTGCCCTGACGACCCAAGCCACCTTGACACCAACAACGTGATAACCAATGTCTACCTTAACCACATCGGTTTGGGCGATGCCTTCGGCCGCGACCCTTGGTCTGACCCCAACGAATTCAACATTCGCTGGGTACAGCTAAGCGGCGGCGGCAACTGGGTTTCAGCTGGCCCACCGGGAGGAAATCAGCCAATCAGAGGCCCTTTTGTGTCTTGCCCCGAGGGAGACTCTGTCCCAGATCCTGACCACATATGGGATGCAGAGGATGCGGCCTCCGGTGCGGTAGGCGATACGCCGGGTTACAGTGAGGGAGCAAATCAAGCATACGATTTCAGCGCTGACACAGAAGTTGATACCGAATTTAACCCGAACACCTCATTGCAGGATACCTCCTTTACCCTTTCGTTCTGGGCAAAGCCTTTAACCGCGAACATCCCAAATAATCCAGCAAATCAGTGGCAGGTGGTTTTGGGTGCTTGGCAGAACAATAATACACGCTTTGCCATTGGCATTGGCAACAATCGGTGGTACTGGGAACTTGGCAATAGCGATCGCTATAGCATTCTGCCAAACCATATCTACAATTACTGGCAGCACATCGTGCTGGTGTACGACTATGGAGACGGCACCAATAAAAGGGTCCGCTTTTTCCTGAACGGCGCCCTTGTGGATGATGTCGCATACGGCGGCAACAGCCAGTGGCCCAACACAAGCTTGTTTCTGGGTCGCCAAAGCTTCAGCGGCGGCGGACAGGCACGATACTTCAACGGTTACGTGGATGACGCCGCCATCTGGTACCAACCATTGAGCGAAGAACAAGTATGGCTCCTTTACTGGAAAACCACGGTTGCCAGGTATCTTTTCCACGGCGACGGCAGAGACGCCAGCCCCTGGGAAAACCACGGCACCTTCATGGAAGATGAAACGCCATGGGCCGCCCCCTCTTTCGTTCATGATCGCTTTGATGAGGCGGGCCAGGCGGTTGAGTTCAACGGCACCAATCAATGGATGGACATGGGAACTCACGGTTCGCTTGATTTTGGCCAGAACAACAACGATCCCAACCTGATCGAAAGCGGCTTCTCGGTAGCGGCTTGGTTCAAAACCACGGACAGCTTCGGTCCACTGGTCTCCTTCCGCAACTCAACCCACGGTGGGGCAGTTATAGACCTGACCGTGGGCTTCGATGGCGCGGTAACGAGTTCCGGCGATATCATGGGACTGGTCAGGGAAGACAACCAGGAAACCGGAGCATTCGCCCGCACTGCCGGAGGTCCTGTCGCCGAAGACCAATGGCATTATGCCGTACTCGTCCGCGATCAGGGCAACAATATCCGTCTGTATCTGGATGGAGCGCAAGCAGACATTGGTTCCGGCCTGGACGCCGACGGTTCCATTACCAGCAACTTACGTGCGTTGGCCAGTGAAAGGCGCTGGGTACAGGACGGCTATGGCTCCCCGGACCAAAGATGGTTTGCCGGCACCCTGGACGAAGTGGTCATCTATCCGCGCAACATTAGTGTCAATGAAATTCACGACGAGTGGTGCCGTTTCAAGACAGATACCGGCGTCTCCTACGGGGCGACATGCCCATGATGCCCGTGGAATAGCGGGAAAGTCGGGGACGGAAAGTCGGGGACGGACTTAAAGACTTAAAAAATCGAGCCCGCTTGGGGAGAGAAGACAGGGAAAATGGGTCGCGGTAGGGATGCCGCTTGCTCGGGAAACGAGGGACACTCTCCCTGTTTTACCCGAAAAATAAGCGATGGCGCGGGAAGGCCGGGGACGGACTTAAAGACTTAAAAAGTCGAGCCCGCCTGGGGAGAGAAGACAGGGAAAAAGGGTCGCGGTAGGGATGCCGCTTGCCCGGCACCTCCCGCACAGATCCCCGATGGTAGTGCTCCTCGACGTAACGGAAACGAGGGTCCCCCCCTGTTTTACCAGAAAAATGAGCGATAGCAGATGATTTTGCACACAAAACATGTGGAAGTGCTCCCAAGCTACCGGCTGTATGTACAATTTGACAACGGGGTGGCCGGAGAGATTCAGCTTCTTGACGATCGGCAATCGGCGCCAGATCGGCCTCCCAGCAAGCTGACTAGCAAAGAATAACCAGGTCGCTGTAGGCTGACAGAGTCTGGTCATGGGTCAGCAAATGCAGCGGTTCACAAATTGCCTGGGCTACCATAATGCGGTCGAAGGGATCGGTGTGGATATCCGGCAGGGCGGCTACCTGGATGGCGTGTTCCTGGGTAACCGGCAGGGAGAGATAACCGGCTTGATTGAAATAAGAGGCGGCCTCCGCGGCGGATAACGGCATCCGCTCTCGGCCGAGGGCGTGTTTGATTGCGATTTCCCAGACCGAAGCTACGCTGAGATATATCTCGTTGTCGGCGGCAAGGATGTAGTCTCGAGCCGGGCCAGAGAGGCGGGGGCTGTCGGTAATGGCCCACAAGGCAATATGGGTATCCAGCAGCAGTCTCATTCTTTGCCGCCGGCAAACAGTTTGGCAATCATCGGATTGTCGGCGTCGATATTGTCCGGGATGGTCACTTTGCCCTTGGCGATCCCGATCCGTTTGCCGGTTGGCTGACGGCTGATGGCGGTCAGCCTGGCCACTGCTTTGCCGTGCCGGGAAATGATGATCTCTTCTTCTTGACCACTTTCCAGAGCTACCACCAGTTTGGAAAGTGAACTTTTGGCCTGAAACATATTGACCGCCTGCATCGGTTGCCTCCTTCCATGATTTTCGTTGGATTCTGTCTAAGCTTAGCTAACGCAAATAGAGATGTAAAGAACGAAAAGAAAAAAGGGTCGCGGTAGGTTTTTAAAATCGGACAAAGAGACAATGTTCTCCGAAACGCGAATGGACTTCGCTATCGACCTCCAATGAAGGATTGCAAGGGATGGGGCGGGAAATTTAAGCTTGACCGACTCGCGTCGCGGCAAATATAATTGGACATATAATGCAACGGTGCTCAAAGGTGCAGCATGGGACAAATGACGATTTATCTTGAAGATGAACTGGAAATGCGACTTCGCAATGCCGCAAAAGCGCTGAATATCTCACGCAGCAAACTGGTTTCCCGGTTGCTGCGTGAAAAAATGACGGATCGGTGGCCGGACCGGGTGCGACAACTGGCCGGGGCTTGGCCTGATTTACCCGCCCCGGAAGAACTCAGGAAAGACCCGGGGGCCGATGTCCAGCGGGAGCGGTGGTAATGTATGCTCTCGATACCAACACCCTGATCTATTTTTTCAAGGGTGACGGCAACGTGGCAACGGAGTTGTTCAAAAGATCGCCCTCCGAAATCGGCCTGCCGGCCATTGTGCTATATGAGCTGGAAGTCGGCATTGCCAAATCACAGGCGCCGGAAAAAAGAATCAGGCTGTTGGCGGAGCTGACCGACCTGCTTGAAATAATGCCATTCGGGGCCGGCGAAGCAAGGGCGGCCGCGCAGATTCGGGCGCAGCTTGCAAGAAACGGAGCCACCATCGGCCCGCTTGATTTGTTGATCGCCGGCACTGCCCTGGCCCGTCACGCCGTCCTGGTCACCCACAACACCAAAGAATTTCAGCGAATCAACAAACTACAACTGGAAGACTGGTACTGATCGGCATTTCGCCCGGCTTTTCCAGCCACCTGAAAGACCATGCCAACAAGGAGCGCAACCATGCCCAAGACCACCTGGAAACCGGAAACCATCGCCCTCCACGGCGGCCATACCCCCGATGTAGCCACCCGCAGCCGGGCGGTGCCCATTTACCAGACCACCAGCTATGTCTTTGCCGACACCGATGACGCCGCCTCGCTCTTTGCCCTGAAGCCCGAAGTCTGGGCGCCCCGGCTCAACCTGGAAACCGAGGGCTTGCGCCCCTCCGACTTTCCTTCCGAGGCCACCGGCAATATCTATACCCGAATCATGAACCCCACCACCGACGTGCTGGAGCGGCGGATGATGCTGCTGGAAGGCGGGGTGGGGGCGCTGGCCACCAGTTCCGGCTCCTCGGCCATCACCTACGCCGTCATGAATATCTGCGAGGCCGGTCATCATGTGGTGGCCGCCTCCAGCCTCTACGGCGGCACCTACAATCTGCTCCACCACACCCTGCCCCGCTACGGGATCACCACCACCTTTGTCGATGCCGGCAAGCCGGAGAGTTTCGCCGCCGCCATCACCGAGCAAACCCGCTGCATCTTTGTGGAAACCATCGGCAACCCCCGCCTGGACGTGCCCGACCTGAAAGCGATCGCGGCGGTGGCTCATAAGGCCGGGATTCCGCTGATCGTGGACAACACCGTGCCCACCCCGGCGCTGTGCCGCCCCTTCGGGTTCGGGGCCGATATCGTGGTTCATTCGCTGACCAAGTTCTGCGGCGGCCACGGCAACTCCATCGGCGGGGTGATCGTTGATGCCGGCCGGTTCGACTGGGCCGCCGCCGGCAAATTCCCCATGCTCACCGAGCCCGACCCCTCCTACGGCGGGGTGGTCTGGAACCAGGCGGTGGGAGCGGCGGCCTACGTGATCCGGGCCCGGACCATCCTGCTGCGGGACACCGGCGCCTGTCTTTCGCCGATGAACAGCTTCCTCATTCTTCAGGGCATCGAGACCCTGACCCTGCGCCTGGAGCGCCACTGCGCCAACGCCTTGGCGGTGGCCGAATTCCTTAGCGCTCATCCCAAAGTGGAATGGGTGCTCTACCCCGGCCTGGCCGACCACCCCACCCACGCCCTGGCCCGAAAATATCTGCAAGGCGGCTTCGGCGCCCTGGTGGGTTTCGGGATCAAGGGCGGGTTGGAAGCCGGCCGCGATTTCATCAATAAGCTCCAACTGTTCAGCCACTTGGCCAATATCGGCGACGCCAAAAGCCTGGCCATCCACCCGGCCTCCACCACCCACTCCCAGCTAACCCCCGACGAGCAGCGGGCCGCCGGGGTCTCGCCCGATTTCGTGCGGCTTTCGGTGGGGCTGGAGCATATCGACGATATCCTGGCGGACCTGCGGCAGGCTTTGGGTTGATGCGCCATGCTTAAAATGATCTTTTCCCGCTCCCTTTACCGGCGCTTGTTCTTGTTGCTGTTGGTGGCCGCGCCCTGGTGGCTGGCCGCTCTGACGCCGCCGGCGGTGGGGGGCAATGACGACTCGGCTCCGGCCGTTGGCGCCCCGGCCCCGGTGGTGGTGCTGACCGTCGCCGACGCCATCGGCCCGGCCAGCGCCGACTATATCCAGCGGGGGCTGAAACGGGCCGCCGCCTTAAATGCCCAATTGGTGGTGCTGCAGCTGGATACCCCCGGCGGGCTGGATACCGCCATGCGGGAAATTATCAAAGATATCATCGCCTCGCCGGTGCCGGTGGCCACCTTTGTTTATCCCTCCGGGGCGCGAGCGGCCAGCGCCGGCACCTATATGCTTTACGCCAGCCATATTGCCGCCATGGCGCCGGGCACCAACCTGGGGGCCGCCACCCCGGTGGCCATCGGCGGGCCGGGCGGCGCGCCGGGGCGGCCTGGTGACCGGGAAGAGCGGGAGGATGAAAAGAGCGAGGAGGCCAAGGAGAGCAAGCCGGCCGCCGACGATGCCCTCACCCGCAAACAGATCGAGGACGCCACCGCCTATATTCGCGGCCTGGCCCAGATGCGGGGCCGCAACGTGGAATGGGCCGAACGGGCGGTACGGGAGGCGGTGAGCCTGCCGGCCGCCGAGGCGGCGGAGATCAACGTGGTGGATCTGGTGGCCGTCGATACCGCCGATCTGTTGCGCCGGTTGGACGGCAGGACCATCGCCCTGGTGGACGGCGAAATCACCCTCAACACCGCCGGGGCCGCCCTGATCGTCATCGAACCCGATTGGCGCAACCGCTTTCTGGCCACCATCACCAACCCCAGTGTGGCCTATATCCTGATGCTGATCGGGGTTTACGGCCTGCTCCTGGAGTTTTATAATCCCGGTTTCTTTGTGCCGGGAGTAAGCGGCGCCATCTGCCTGCTGCTGGCGCTTTACGCCTTCCACCTGCTGCCGGTGAACTATGTGGGAGTTGGGCTGATTCTGCTGGGGGTCGCCTTTATGACCGCCGAGCTGATGATGCCTTCCTTCGGCATTCTGGGAATCGGCGGGGTGGTGGCCTTCGTGATCGGATCGGTGATGCTTATGGATACTTCCGCCCCCGGCTTTACCCTGCCCTGGCCCCTGATTATCGGCGTAACCATTGCCACCGTGCTGCTGGTGGCGGCCATTGTCGGCATGGCCCTCAAGGCCCGCAAGCGGCCGGTGGTGGCCGGGGCCGAGGAAATGGTGGGGGCGCTGGGCCAGGCCCTGGGCGACTTTGATGAGCAGCATAGCGGCTGGATCATGGTCCACAGCGAAAACTGGAAAGCCCGGGCTCCCGGCCCGGTCAGGCAGGGCCAGCAGGTGAAGGTGAAAGCGGTGCGGGGCCTGGAACTGGATGTTGAAATTTTGTAATCGGGCAGCAGCACCCCGGCTTCGGGCACTGCTGCATGATTACGATCGGTTTAAATTTTGGAAGTCCCAATTTTAGAGGAGGTTGAGCGATGATTGACGGCTATTTTTTTCTGATGGTGCTGGCTGGTCTGGTAATCCTGGCGGGTTACACATTTCGGATTCTGCGGGAGTATGAGCGGGGGGTTATCTTTCAGCTCGGCCGCTTCTGGAACGTCAAGGGACCGGGCCTGATCATCGTGATCCCCGGCCTGCAACAGATGGTGCGGGTGGATCTGCGGACCCTGACCATGGACGTGCCCAGCCAGGATGTAATCTCACGGGACAACGTTTCGGTGAAGGTCAACGCGGTGGTTTACTTCCGGGTGGTGGACCCCCAGCGGGCCATTATCCAGGTGGAAAATTATCTGGTGGCCACCAGCCAGTTGGCTCAAACCACCTTGCGGGCGGTGCTGGGCAAGCATGAGCTGGATGAGATGCTGGCCGAGCGGGAGAAGCTCAACCTGGATATCCAGCAGGCCTTGGATGTGCAGACCGACGCCTGGGGGATCAAGGTGTCCAGCGTCGAGATCAAGCATGTGGATATCAACGAGTCAATGATCCGGGCCATCGCCCGCCAGGCCGAGGCCGAGCGCGAGCGGCGGGCCAAGGTGATCCACGCCGAGGGCGAGTTGCAGGCCTCCCAACGGCTGCTGGAGGCGGCCCAGACCCTGGCCCGCCAGCCCGAAGCCATGCAGCTCCGTTACCTGCAAACCCTGTCCAATATCGCCGGCGACAAAAGCTCCACCATCGTCTTCCCGGTCCCCACCGACATCATCGGCCCCATAATGCAGGCCATTGCCGGCAAGACAGCCGGTAGCGCGCAACAAGGCCAAGCCAGCTAAGGCAAGTGCCAACCTACTGATTTAACGGACCGTAAGCGTTCAGCAGCGCCGCACCTTCGGGTAAGCAGCCAGGCGCCTCGTACCCCGTGTACTTAAGCCTGGCTGATCGCCCGAAGGTGCGGTGCTGCTGGACGCTTACTCGGCGTCTGCGGCCTCCCGGCGTCCATGCCTCCCGGCCGGCAGACGAACCCGCCGCCCCCGGCTGCGCCGCCACCCGGACAAGCGCCAAGCTACTTGGTTGTTGGTAGTTACGCAAAGGTAAGCAGGGGGTCTCCGGTGTTGACCGCCGTGCCGGCCTGGCAGTGGATGGTGTCGATCAGGCCGTCGCGGGGGCTGGAGACCCCGCTTTCCATCTTCATCGACTCGATCACCAGCAAGTCCTGGCCCCGGTACACCTGCTCCCCCGGCTGGGCCAGCACCCGCACCACCATTCCCGGCAGGGGGGAAAGCAGTTGCCTTTCATCCCGGTGACGGCCGCCGACGGGCATAAAGCGGGCCAATTCCCATTCCCGAGGGCTGTAAATCTCAAAGAGCCGGGTCAGGCCGCCGAAGGAGGCCTGGATGAAATTTTCGTGGTACTGGAGGCGAAAATATTCCACTTGGCCGTTGATTGAAAGCCTCAAGCGCCGCCGGTAAAATTCAAACCTGGGCGCCACCACTTGGTAACGCTCACCATCCACCACAAACTCCCACTCCGGCTCGCCAAAAGCCCCGTGCAACTCCACCGCAAAGGCGTTTTCCCCTTCCTTGACCCGATAGGCGGCCCCCTTTGCCGGGCGGGGGGTGGCCCCGATCCGGGCCGCCAGCGGCCGCAAGGACTGGCGCATCAGGTTTTGGCGGTTGTGGTAGATCAGGGTCACCGCCATCACCATGGCCGCCAGTCGGGCGCGGGGCGGCTCCTGCAAGGCCCGGCCGTCGCGGAAATTTTCAGCGATAAAGGCGGTGGAAAATTTGCCTTCCTGAAAGACCGGGTGGTTGAGGATGGCGTTGGCGAAATCCAGGTTGGTGGCCACCCCCTCGATATGGTAGCGGTTGAGGCCCTGGATCAGCCCCCGGCGGGCCTCCTCGCGGTCGCGGCCGTAGCTGATCACCTTGGCCAGCAGGGAATCGTAATGCACCGTAACCCGGCTGCCGGCCTCGATCCCGCTGTCCAGGCGGATGTTGTGGCCCTGGCAGCCGGAGTAGCGGGTGATGATCCCGGTGGCCGGCAGAAAGTCGCGGGCCGGTTCCTCGGCGCAGATTCGGGCCTCGATGGCCCAGCCTTCCAGCCGCACCTCCTCCTGACTCAGCGGCAAAGGCTCACCGGCGGCCACCCGCAGTTGCAGCTCCACCAGGTCCAGGCCGGTGATCAGCTCGGTCACCGGATGCTCCACCTGGAGACGGGTATTCATCTCCATAAAGAAAAATTCGTCGTTGTCCGCCAGGATAAACTCCACGGTGCCGGCGTTGGTGTAACCGGCCTCCCGGGCCAGGGCGCTGGCCAACTCCCCCATCCGCCGGCGCTGCTCGGGGCTTAAGGCCGGCGAGGGGGCCTCCTCGATCACCTTCTGATGGCGGCGCTGAATGGAGCAGTCCCGCTCGCCCAGGGCCAGCACCCGGTCGTGGTGATCGGCGATGATCTGGATTTCGATATGGCGGGGGTTTTGCAAAAAGCGTTCGAGAAAGATTCGGTCGTCGGCAAAGGCCTTGCGGGTTTCGTCGCGGGCCTGGCTTAAGGCGGCGGCCAGCTCGCCGGGCTCCCGCACCACCCGCATTCCCCGCCCGCCGCCGCCGGCCGCCGGCTTGAGGATCACCGGGTAGCCGATGGCCGCCGCCACCGCCTCCACTTCCTTCAGGTCGGACAAGGCCTGGTCATGGCCGGGCACCACCGGCACCCCGGCTTGCGCCGCCAGTTGCTTGGCCTGGATTTTGTCGCCCAGGGCGGCGATCACCGCGGAATCGGGGCCGATAAAGATCAGCCCGGCCTCCTGGACCCGGCGGGCGAACTCGGCGTTTTCCGAAAGAAAGCCGTAGCCGGGGTGGATGGCCCGGCAGCCGTGGGCCAGGGCCGCCGCCACGATCTTTTCCCCGTCCAGGTAAGATTGGGCCGCCGGAGCCGGACCCAGGCAGACCGCCTCATCGGCCTCCCGAACATGGAGGGCGCGGGCATCGGCCTCGGAATAAACCGCCACCGTGGCAATCCCCAGCCGCCGGCAGGTCCGGCAAATCCGCACCGCAATCTCGCCCCGATTAGCTATCAAAATCTTATCAAACATTTAACTTTCCCTGGTTAAATCGTGTTGTTAGCGCTCTACAATGGAATATTGCCGTGCTTGCGGCGGGGGCCGGCCACCTTTTTGCCTTCGAGGAATTGCAGGCCGCGGATCAGCCGGTGGCGGGTTTCGCGGGGGGTGATGACGTCGTCGATGAAGCCGCGCTGGGCCGCCTTGAAGGGGTTGGCGTAGGTTTCCCGGTATTCCTCGGTCTTTTGGGCCAGCATCGCCTCGGGGTCGGCGGCGGCGGCGATCTCCTTGCGGTAGATGATCTGGGCCGCCCCCTTGGGCCCCAGCACCGCGATTTCCGCCGTGGGCCAGGCGAAGTTGATGTCGGCCCGGATATGCTGGGAGTTCATCACCACGTAGGCCCCGCCGTAGGCCTTGCGGACGATCAGCGAAATCCGGGGCACGGTGGCCTCGATGAAGGCGTAGAGCAGCTTGGCCCCGTGGCGGATGATCCCGCCGTGCTCCTGTTCCGGGCCGGGCATGAAGCCTGGCACGTCCACCAGGCTGATCAGGGGGATATTGAAGGCGTCGCAGAAGCGAACGAAACGGGCGGCCTTGACCGAGGCGTTACTGTCCAGCACCCCGGCCAGCACCGCCGGCTGATTGGCGATCAGGCCGATGGTCTGGCCGCCCAGGCGGCCGAAGCCGACGATGATGTTGCGGGCGAAATCGGCCTGAATCTCCATGAACTCGGCCCCGTCCAGGATACTGGTGATCAGGATCTTCATGTCGTAGGTCTGGTTGGGGTTGGCCGGGACCAGGTAGTCCAGGGCCGGGTCTTCCCGGTGGGCGGGGTCGCTGAGATCCAGCAGGGGGGCGGGCTGGCGGTTGTTTGAGGGCAGGTAGTTGATCAGCCGCCGCACCTCCCGCAGGCAGAGGATGTCGTTGGGCAGCACGAAATGGTTGACCCCGCTGCGCTCGGCATGGACTCCGGCCCCGCCCAGCTCCTCGGCGCTGATCTCCTGGTGGGTGACGGTCTTGACCACGTTGGGACCGGTGACGAACATGTAGGAGGTTTGGTCCACCATAAAGGTGAAGTCGGTCATGGCCGGGCTGTACACCGCCCCTCCGGCGCAGGGCCCCATGATGCAGGAGATCTGGGGCACCACCCCGCTGGCTAAAGCGTTGCGGCTGAAGATATCGCCATAGGCGGCCAGGGATTCCACCCCCTCCTGAATCCGGGCGCCGCCCGAGTCGTTGAGGCCGATGATCGGCGCCCCCACCCGCACGGCATGGTCCATCACCTTGCAAATCTTACGGGAATGGGCCTCGCCCAGGGCGCCGCCCATAATGGTGAAATCCTGGCTGAAGACAAAGACTTCGCGGCCGTCGATGGTGCCGTGGCCGGTGATCACCCCGTCGCCGGGAATCCGGGCCGCGCCGCCGCCGGCCCGGCCGCTCATCAACTGGTCGAACTCAGCGAAAGAGCCTTCATCCAGCAGCAGCTCCAGGCGTTCGCGGGCCGTCAGCTTGCCCTTGCCGTGCTGGGCCTCGATCCGGGTTTCGCCGCCGCCCAGCACGGCTTCACGCCGCAATGTTTCCAGTTTCGCCAGATTGTCCTGACCGGTTTCCATCAGTAGTCCATGCTCCATTATTTGCTCAACCTTCCTTTTCCGCCAGTTCGGTTAAGACCCCGAAGGTGCTTTTGGGGTGTAAAAAGGCTATTTTTTTGCCTCCGGCTCCCGGTTGCGGGGTTTCGTTGAGCAAGCGGCAGCCCTTGTCCTGTAGCTCAACCAGCCGCTGTTCAACCTGATCCACCGCGTAGGAAATATGGTGAACCCCCTCCCCCCGGCTTTCCAGAAACCGGGCGATGGGGCTTTCCGGGCCGGTGGGCTCCAGCAGCTCCAGATGGACCTCTCCCACCTGGAAAAAGGCCACCCGCACCTGCTGGGAGGGCACCTCCTCCACCTTCTCGCAGGTCAAACCCAACACTTCCTCATAAAACCGCCGAGCCTGCGCCAACGAACGCACCGCCAAGCCGATATGATCGATTTTTTTCAGCATTTTTTTGATCCCTTATCACGATACTCACCGAAAACCTCCCGCAACACCTGGCAAATTTCGCCCAGGGTGGCGTAGGTTTCCACCGCCGCGATCAGCGGCGGCAGCAGGTTGGCGCTGCCTTGGGCGGCAAGCCGCAACTCCGCCAGGGCCGCCGTTACCTTGGCTTGGTCGCGGCGGTTTTTCAGTTCCCGCAGCCGGGCAAGCTGGGCCTGCTCGGCGGCCGGGTCCAGACGCAGGCCCGGCGGCGGCGGGCCTTCCTCCTGCTGGAAACGGTTGACCCCCACCACCACCCGCTGGCCGCTCTCGATCCGGCGCTGGTACTGGTAGGCGCTGTTTTCGATCTGGCGCTGGATAAAGCCGGCCTCGATGGCGGCCACCACCCCGCCCATCTGCTCGATGGCGGCGATCAGTTCCCGGGCTTGGGCCTCGATCCGGTCGGTGAGTTCTTCAATGAAATAGGAGCCGGCCAGGGGATCGACGGTGGCGGTCACCCCCGATTCATGGGCGATCACCTGCTGGGTCCGCAGGGCGATCCGCACCGAATCCTCGCCGGGCAGGGAAAGGGCCTCATCCCGGCTGTTGGTATGCAGCGATTGGGTGCCGCCCAGCACCGCCGCCAGGGCCTGGAGGGCGACCCGGACGATATTGTTGTCAATCTGCTGGGCGGTCAGGGTATGACCGGCGGTCTGGGTGTGGAAACGGAGCATTTGCGAGGCGGGCTTGACCGCCCCGAACCGCTCTTTCATGATCCGGGCCCAGAGCCGACGGGCGGCCCGGAACTTGGCGATCTCTTCAAGAAAGTCCGAGGCGGCGTTGAAGAAGAAGGAGAGTCGGCCGGCAAAGGCGTCCAGCTCCAACCCGGCATCCAGGGCCGCCTGGACGTAGGTGATGCCGTCGGCCAGGGTGAAGGCCACCTCCTGGACGGCGCTGGCCCCGGCCTCGCGGATATGGTAGCCGGAGATGGAAATGGTGTTGAAGTTGGGGGCCTCGGCGCCGCACCAGCGGAAAATATCGGTAATCAGCCGCAGGCTGGGCCGGGGCGGGAAGATGTAGGTGCCGCGGGCCACATATTCCTTGAGGATATCATTCTGGATGGTGCCGGTGAGCTTGCTCCCCGCCACTCCCTGCTTGCGGGCCACCGCCACGTACATGGCCAGCAGCACGGCGGCCGGGGCGTTGATGGTCATGGAGGTGGAAACTTTATCCAGGGGGATCTGCTCGAAAAGCAGCTCCATGTCGGCCAGGCTGTCGATGGCCACCCCCACCCGGCCCACCTCGCCGACGGCCATGGGGTGATCGGAGTCGTAGCCGATCTGGGTGGGCAGATCGAAGGCGATGGAGAGACCGGTGGTGCCCTGCTCCAGCAGATAACGGAAGCGACGGTTGGATTCGGCGGCGCTGGAGAACCCGGCATACTGGCGCATGGTCCAGAGCCGGCCCCGGTACATGGTGGGCTGGACGCCCCGGGTGTAAGGATAGCGGCCGGGAAAGCCGATATTTTCCAAATAATGTTGGTCGGGCTCGGCGGGCAGACTCAGGCGGGGAACCTCGGCCCCGCCGTGGTGGCGGAAAACCTCCCGCCGCTCGGAAAAGCGGGCCAGGGCGGCGGCCAGCTCCCGTTCTTCCCACTCCCGCAGATGGGTATTATCACTTACCCCGTGACCATTTATCCCACCCCGGCGGCTTTGCTCGTTCATTGTTTTTCCATGGCTTTTGAATTTTATCGACGTCGCCGCCATCATTCCTTGCCGGACGATTCCGGCTCGTCCCCCAACCCCAACCGAGCCAGCAACTCCCCGGCCCGGCGGCGGGGATCGCCTTCCAGGTTGCCATTATTTTCGCTCAGCCCCGCCAGCAGCCGGGGGCGCAGCAATTCCACGGCCCAATTGGCGATTTCCTGATGCCGGGCCGCCTGCCGCCGCCGGGCCTGGTCGCCGCCGGTCCGCAGTTGCTCGGCCCTGGCCGCAATCAGCTCGACCAACTGCTCCACCCCCTGGCCGCTGACCGCGACGGTGCTGACCACGGCCGGGATTGGGGGTGAATTGGGGAAATTGGGGTCAGACACCAATTTATTGTTTGTTCGGCTTTTCTCGTCACCTTCCCTTGCCGGCAATAAATTGGTGTCTGACCCCAATTTCTCGCCCCGACGGCGGCCGCGCACGGCGGCTTCCAGGTCCAGGGCCAGGGCCGAGGCGCCGGGCAGATCGGCCTTGTTGACCACCAGTAGATCGGCCAACTCCAGCAGGCCGGCCTTCATCGCCTGGATATCGTCGCCCAGGCCGGGGGCGAAAATCAGCAGGGTGAGGTCGGCCATGGCCACAATATCCAGCTCGGCCTGGCCCACTCCCACGGTTTCAATAATCACCGTCCGACAACCGGCCGCCGCCATGATCCGAGCCACGCTGCCGCCGGCCCCCGCCAGGCCGCCGCCGCGCCCCCGGCTGGCCATGGAGCGGACCAGCACCCGAGGGTCGGCGGCATGTTCCATCATCCGAATCCGGTCGCCCAGGATGGCCCCCCCGGAGAGGGGCGAGCTGGGATCGACGGCGATCACCCCGACTCTTAGCACTCCGGTTTGCACCGATCCGACGGCCCCCGGCTCCAAGGCGGGCACAGCCCGGAAATTGGGGTCAGACACCAATTTGTTGTTTGTTCGGCTTTTATCGTCACCTTCCCTTGCCGGCAATAAATTGGTGTCTGACCCCAATTTCCCCAATTTCCTCAGCAATTGGCCGATCAGCCGATTGGTCAGGGTTGACTTGCCGGCGCCCGGCGGGCCGGTGATGCCCAGAATCAGGGTTTTTTCATAAGCGGCCGGGTCCAGGCCGCTTAAAATGGCGTCGGCCTCGGGGGCCTGATCTTCCACCAGGGAGATGGCCCGGGCGATGCTGCGCCGGTCGCCCCGCGCAATCCCGGCCAACAACTGTTCAGGATTCTGGCGGTAACCGGTTTGGCTGTTCATTGAAGTTCAACCTTCCCCCTTTGTTCCTTGGCGCTGGCGGTGATGTTCCCGGCAGGCCTCGGTAAAGGCGGCGATAATTTCGCCCAGCGGGCTGCCGGGGGTGAAGATTCGGCTGATTCCGGCCTGGCGCAGGGCGGCGCAATCCTCCTCGGGGATTACCCCGCCGCCCAGCACCGGGATATCGCCGGCCCCGGCCTGCCGCAGGGCGGCCACCACCGCCGGGAACAGCTTGCCATGGGCGCCGGAGAGGGAGGAGAGCCCCACCGCCGCCACATCCTCCTGGATGGCGGCCTGGGCGATCTCCTCCGGAGTCCGGCGGATGCCGGTGTAAATCACCTCAAACCCCTCGTCCCGCAGGGCCTGGGCGATAAACTTGGCCCCCCGGTCATGGCCGTCCAGGCCGGGCTTGGCGATCAGTACCCGAAACGGTTGCGTGCTCATGGCTTTTCCCCTCTTAGAATCCGGGCGCACAGTTGGCCCAGCCCGGCCAGTTCTTCCGCCACCGTGATCCCGTGCTCGCGCAGAACGGCGATCTTGGCGGCGGCGGTGCCGGAGCCGCTGCCGGCAATGGCCCCGGCATGGCCCATCCGCCGGCCCGGCGGGGCGGTGCGGCCGGCGATAAAGGCCACCACCGGCTTGCTCATCCGGGCGGCGATAAAGGCGGCCGCCTCCTCCTCGGCGTTGCCGCCGATTTCACCCACCAGCACCACCCCGGCGGTTTCCGGGTCGGCCTCGAAGGCCGCCAGGCAGTCGCTGAAAGAGGTGCCCACCACCGGATCGCCGCCGATCCCCACACAGGTGCTCTGCCCCAGGCCGGCCCGGCTCAACTGCCAGACCACCTCATAGGTCAGGGTGCCGGACCGGGAGACCACCCCCACCAAACCGCCCGCCGGCAGCCCGGCCGGATCGGTTGCCGCCCGATGAATAGCACCCGGCATAATACCCACCTTGCACTGGCCGGGGGTGATCAACCCCGGACAGTTGGGGCCGATCAGGCGAACCGGGCGACCGGCCAGAAAGTTTTTGACTCGCAGCATGTCATGGACCGGAATCCCTTCGGTGATGGCCACGATCAGACCCACCCCGGCCTCGGCGGCCTCCATGATGGCCTCGGCGGCAAAGGGCGGGGGCACGAAAATCAGGCTGCAATCGGCCCCGGTGGCCTTAACCGCCCGGTCCACGGTATTGAACACCGGCACCCCGTCCTGCTCCAGCCCGCCCTTGCCGGGGGTGACCCCGGCCACAATTCGGGTACCGTAATCCCGACACTGGCGGCTGTGAAACCGGCCCTCCCGGCCGGTGATCCCCTGAACCAGCACCCTGGTATCGCGGTTGACAAAGATGCTCATGGCTGCCGCTCCCGAGAGTTGGTCGCCGCCGGGGATGATCCCGGCGGCGAAGCGGGCTT
>OBJA01000620.1_pt1 | contig 29238 bp, 29 predicted proteins | sample 1519751 | NCBI WGS metagenome assembly OBJA01 (sample SAMEA3881238, study PRJEB22517) | soil metagenome | biome: lake sediment; feature: soda lake sediment; material: sediment, water from around vicinity | place: India | collected 2013-12-23 | depth 3 m
ATCGGAGCCCAGCACCCGCCGTTCCATATAATAGCCCTGCCCGGCCGGGCAAAGGTCCAGCACCGGGGCCAGGTTGACGTTGATGCCCACCGCCAACAGCTCGCGGGCGCAGGTTTGGGCGTAGGCGGCCAGGGCCGCCTCCGGCTCCGGGCCTTCCGCCAGTTGGCGAGCATCGGGGAAGCGGCTGAAGGGCTCCTTGAGCCGGGCCACCGTGCCGCCCTCCTGGTCGATGGCGATTAAAGGCGGCGGCAATCCGGCCTGGCGGCAGCAGGCGGCCAGCTCGGCGCACAGCTCGGTCAGTTGCGGCGGATCAACCACGTTGCGGGAAAAAAGAATAAAATCGTTGACCCGCTGTTCGGCGATCAGCCGCCGGGTTGAGTCATCCAGCCGGGGGCCGGGCAGGCCAACCATCAGCAGGCCGCCCAGCGATTCGGTTATTTCCGCAGACAATTTTTCGTCTCCTTGCGTAACATTAAAACAGGTGCCACCCTTGGGGAACGGTTGCGGCCCCTCCCAAGGGGCCAGGCGGTAAGCGGGTGCCCCCGTGATAGCTTACCGCAGGCTTAATCGGAATAGGGCAGAGGGTCCACCGTTCCGGCTTCGGCAAAGCCCCGGCGACGCAGGCGGCAGGCATCACAGCGACCGCAGGGGCGGTGCTGTTCATCGGGGTCGTAGCAGGAGTGGGTGGCGGCGTAATCCACCCCCAGGGCCAGACCTTTTTTGATGATTTCCGCCTTGCTTAAGGCCACCAGCGGGGCCTGAATCCGGAAGCCCCGGCCCTCGCGGCCGGCCCGGGTACCCAGGTCGGCGACCCGAGTGAAGGCCTCCAGGAAATCGGGCCGGCAATCGGGATAGCCGCTGTAATCGACGGCGTTGACCCCGATAAAGATGTCGCGGGCCCCCAGCACCTCGGCCCAGGCCACGGCGCAGGAGAGAAAGATGGTATTGCGCCCCGGCACATAGGTTACCGGAATGGCGGCGGCCGGCTCAGGCTCACCGGCGGCGGCCGCCGGTTGAGCCGAGGGTGTTTTGGGCACCGCCAGATCGGAGGTCAGGGCCGAACCGCCGATGGCGTCCAGGCCCAGCTTGAGGACCAGATGGGCGGCCGCCTCCCAGTGGCGGGCGTTGCGGCGGGCCAGCTCCAGCTCATGGGTGTGGCGCTGGCCGTAATCGAAAGAGAGGCAGTGGCAGCGGTAGCCGGCGGCCGTGGCCAGGGCCAGCACCGTGGTGGAATCCAACCCCCCGGAAAGCAACACCACCGCCGCCCTTTGCACTTGCGCCCCACCATCATCCTTGGTCATACCCGTCATCGCCGCAAAAAGCCGCGCCACCGCCGGGCCACGCTTGGTAACTTGTTGCTTGCACGTTCCCACCCGCCATGCCTTGCGGGTTTTTGCGAGATCATCATAATTCAACCACCGCCTGGTTATCCATCCCGTTAAATCGGGTGGTTATTGGCCTTGAGCAAAGGATACAGCCTAACGGCGCAGGTGGCGATTGACAAGAAAAAACGGTTTGTGGTTGAATGACCGGCATGATTCTCTTCGGCGATCATCCCGTCACCTGGCGCCGCCTGCTCAAACGCTGCCTGGAGCTGGCAGCCATCTGGCTGGTCCTCACCGGCGGCCACTCCGCGGCCTGGCTGCCCGGCCTGGCGGTGGTGATCCCCGCCGCCTTCGCATCCCTGCTGCTACCCCCCGGCCCGGCCTGGAACTGGCACCTGGCCGGGATCTGCCGCTTCCTGCCCTTTTTTCTCCGCCGCTCCCTGCTGGCCGGCTATGACGTGGCCCGCCGGGCCCTGGCCCCCGATCCCGGCCTCAAGCCCGGCCTCCACCGCCACCCCTGGCGGCTACCCCCCGGCCCGGCCCGGGTCTTTCTGGCCAACACCATCTCCCTGCTGCCCGGCACCCTGAGCGTGGAATTCAGTGACGACTACCTGCTGATCCACACCCTGGACCGGGAGACCGACCTCAAGGGGGAGCTGGAAAAGCTGGAGGGCATGGTGGGGCGGCTTTTTCGGCTGGCGCCGGAACCGCCCAACGCTTACAGCCCGTTAACCCAACCGGCCAACGCCCTTGGTGAACGATTACCCGGGCCACAGCCCCGAAGCGAGGCCGGCCAGTGATCGCCGAACTGATCATCACCGGGGCGATTTTTCTGCTGCTGCTCAGTATCGGTTTGGGCTTGCTGCGAGTGGTGCGCGGCCCCACCGCCGCCGACCGGATGCTCACCGCCCAGCTTTTCGGCACCAGCGGGGTGGCGGTCTTTCTGCTGCTGGCCGAGTTGCGCGACGAGGCGGCCCTGCGCCACGTGGCCCTGGTTTACGCGGTGCTGGCGGCAGTGGCGGTAATAACCTTTATCCGCCGGTAAGCGGTCACATGAGAATTAACCTTACTACAACTGCCGGGGAACTATGGAACTGTTCTCTCTTGTTCGGGAAATAGCGGGCTTGGGATTGATTGTGCTGGCGGTGCCCTTTTTTCTGGCCGGCACCGTGGGCCTGCTGCGTTTCCCCGATACCCTGACCCGAATCCACGCGGTGACCAAGGCCGACAACGTGGGCCTGGGGCTGCTGGTGGCCGGCTTGATCATCCGCAACTGGTCGCCGGCGGTCAGCGCCGAATTGTTGCTGATCTGGGTACTGGTCCTGGCGGCCGGGGCCACCGCCGGCCACCTGATCGCCAGATCCGTGCAGCAAAGCCGGGAGCCTCCGGCTTAACAGGAGCTAACCAAGCGCAGCCATGGGTTTGTTACAGCATATAATTGATCTGGGCCTGGCCCTCACCCTGCTGGGGCTGGCCTGGGCGGTGCTTTTCAGCCGCGACCATTTCCGGGCGGTGGTACTGTTTATCGCCCTGGGCCTGGTGATGGCCCTGGTCTGGGTCCGGCTGGCCGCCCCCGAAGTGGCCCTGGCGGAAGCAGCCATCGGGGCCGGGATCAGCGGCGCCCTGCTGCTTTCCGCCCTCAAAAAATTGGGGACCGAGGAAAAATTGGAAAAATCGGGATCAGACACCAATTTTTTTATCAATCGTGCCAATTTTCTGCCCCTGGTTTTTTGCTTAATTCTGCTGCTGCCCGCCGCCTGGCTGCTCTGGCAGGTACCGGCCGCTGCCCCCGGCTCCGGCGCCGGAGCCGGAGCCACCGCCACCGCCCTGCTGCCGGACAGCGGGGTGAGCAACCGGGTGACGGCGGTGCTGCTCAATTTCCGAGCCTTTGACACCCTGCTGGAACTGGTGATCCTGCTGCTGGCGGTGATCGGGGTCTGGTCCCTGGGCCGCCACCCACGGCCGCCGTCATTGGCGCCGGCCGGACCGGTGCTGCTGACCCTGGTGCGGGGGGTTATGCCGTTGGCCATCCTGATCGCCGGCTATCTGGTCTGGATCGGCGACCAGGCCCCCGGCGGCGCCTTCCAGGGCGGGGCGGTGCTGGGGGCGGCCGGCATTATGCTGGCCCTGGCTTACCGGCCGCTGACCGTGATTCAACCCCGGCCGCCGCTCTGGCTCCTGCGGGCCGTGCTGGTGGCGGGGCTGGTGGTTTTCCTGCTGATCGCCGCCCTGCCCCTGGCCGGCGAGGCCCTGTTCCTGCAATACCCGCCCCGGCTGGCCGGCGCCCTGATCCTGACCATTGAAGCGGCGGCGGCCCTCTCCATCGGTCTGGCCCTCTGCCTGCTTTATGAGGGAGGAGCGCCCGTCGGCCAAGGTGAGCCGCCATGAGTCCGGAGCTGCTCTTCAGCCTCACCGGCCTGGGGCTTTGCTGCCTGGGGGCGGTGGCCCTGTTCAGCCAAAGGTCGCTGTTGCGCCGGATTCTGGCGGTGAATATCTGCGGCAGCGGTATTTTTTTGCTGATGATCGGCACCGCCTACGATCCCACCGGCGGGCCGCCGGACCCGGTGCTGCACGCCCTGGTGCTCACCGGGATCGTCATCGCGGTGAGCATCACCGCCTTCGCCCTGGCCCTGGCCACCCGCCTGAGCGACGTAACCGTTCAGCAGCACCGCACCTTCGGGCGATCAGCCAGGCTTAAGTACACGGGGTACGAGGCGCCTGGCTGCTTACCCGAATCTGCGGCACTGCTGAACGGTTACGCCCCGTTGAATCGGCAGGTTAGTACCCCTGGTGAACGGTTACTCAGCGACGAAGAAGGCGGCGAGGACGGCCATGAGCCCTGAGCTGCCGCCGCCCTGGCCCATTCTGGTGATCGTCCTGCCGCTGCTGCTGGCCCTGGTGGCCTTTGTCTTGCCCCGCCGGCCGCTGCTCTGGGGGGTTCCGGCCCTGCTGCTCTCCCCGGTCCTGCTGGGGCTGCTGACCCTGGCGGTGGGCGAGCAGGGCGCCATTTTCTACCCCCTGGGGGGCTGGCCGCCGCCGCTGGCCATCGGGCTCTGGGCCGACGGCCTGGCCCTCTGGCTGCTCTGGGTGGGGCTGGTGGTCAACCTGGCCGTCGGCATTTACGCCCTGCGCTACTTCCAGGGCCAACCGGCCCTGGCCGGCTTCTTCCCTCCCCTCTGGCTGCTGCTCTGGGCCGCCTTCAACGGCATCATTCTGGGGGCCGATCTTTTCAACATCTATGTGGGCCTGGAGTTGCTGGGGCTGGCGGCGGTGGCCCTCACCGCCTTGGGCGGCGGCGATCAGGCCCGGCGGGCGGCGCTGCGCTACCTGTTGCTTAATATCTTCGGCTCCCTCTGCTTCCTGCTGGCGGTGATCCTGCTCTACCGCCAGTCCGGCAGCCTGAGCCTGGAGCTGTTCAACCACCTGAACCTTGGCGGCTCCGAGCCCGCCGCCCTGCTCAACCGCCTGGCCCTGGCCCTGCTCACTTTGGGACTGCTGATTAAATCAGCCCTCTTTCCCCTCCACTTCTGGCTGCCCCCGGCCCATGCCGGTGCCAAGGCCCCGGTTTCGGCCCTGCTTTCGGCCCTGGTGGTCAAGGCCTCGCTGTTTCTGCTGCTGCGGATTTGGCTGCCGCTGCTGCTGGGCGGAGCTGAACCCGGGGCCAACGCGGCGGCCCTGGCTCCCCTCTGTACCCTGCTGGGGCTGCTGGGGGCGGCGGCCATCGGCTGGGGTTCCTTGCAGGCCCTGCGCTGCCGGGGCTTCAAGGAGCTGATCGCCTACTCGACGGTGGCCCAGATGGGCTACCTCTTTCTGGCCTTCCCTCTCTTCCTGAGCCCCCGGCCGGAGGCGGCCCTTTATGGCCTGCTTTTTATCCTGGTCGCCCACGCCCTGGCCAAGGCCGCGCTCTTCATGGTGGCCGGCTCCTACGCGGCCGGGGCTTTGGCCAACCTGCCCTGCAAGCTGGGCGGCGGCAAACTGCAGATCGACGACCTCAGCGGCATCAGTAGGCTGCAGCCCCTCAGCTCCATCGCCATGATCCTGGGGGTGGTCAGCCTGATCGGGCTGCCGCCCAGCGGCGGCTTTATCGGCAAATGGCACCTGCTGCAGGCGGTGGTGGCCGGCGGCGGCTGGGGTTGGGGCTGGGCGCTGGTAATTCTGGGCGGCAGCCTGCTGAGCTTGAGCTATCTTTTGCGCCCGGTGGCCAAAACTTTTAGTCGGGACCGGGAGCAAATTGAGGGCGACCCGGGTTGCCAGCGGCTGGTGATCTGGCCATTGGAGCTGCCGGCCCTGCTGCTGGCCCTGGCTGCCATCCTGCTGGGCCTTTTCCCCTGGGCGGCGCTGGCGGGGCTGGGCGGCGGGCTGCCGTTTGCGCCGGTCATGCCCCTGCTTGCCCCACTGGCGGGAGGCGGACCATGAGCCAGGCCGCCGTCAATATCAACGCCTGGCTGCCCCTGGCCATGCTCTTTAGCTCCTTTGTCGCCGGGATCATTATCTTTTTCCTGCGGGAAGAGAGCGTGGTCCTGCGCACCACCCTCAACCTGGGCGGGGCCCTGGTCAAGCTGGTGCTGATCGTGCTACTGATCCAGGGCCTCTTTGAAGGCCGGGACTACCAGGCGGTAATGCCCTTTCTCCCCGGGCTGCAACTGACCCTGCGGGCCGACTCCCTGTCGGTGCTCTTTGCCGCCCTCTCGGCCCTGCTCTGGCTGCTCACCACCCTCTATGCCGTGGGCTATCTCGAAAATTCGCCCAACCGCAGTCGTTTTTTCGGCTTTTTCAGCCTCTGCGTCAGCGCCACGGTGGGGGTCGCCCTGGCCGGCGACCTGATCACCTTCCTGATTTTTTATGAAATGCTGACCCTGACCACCTACCCCCTGGTGGTCCATCGCGGCACCCCCGAGGCCCTGCGGGCCGGCCGGATCTACCTCTATTACACGGTGGGGGGCGGTGCCCTGTTGCTGCTGGGCATCGTCTGGCTTAATCAACTGGTGGGTCCGCTGCCCTTCCAGCCGGGAGGCATCCTCAAGGGGGTGGCCACCGCCGACCACTGGCAGCTCCAGGCCCTTTTTCCCCTGCTGCTTTTCGGGCTGGGGGTCAAAGCCGCCCTGTTCCCGTTGGGCAACTGGCTGCCCATTGCCATGGCGGCCCCGGCCCCGGTTTCGGCCCTGCTCCACGCGGTGGCGGTGGTCAAGGCCGGAGCCTTCGGAATTATCCGGGTAATCACCGACATTTACGGGATCGAGTTCAGCCGGGCCTTAAGCCTGCTGCCAGTGCTGATGGCCCTGGCGGCCATCACCATCGTCTACGGCTCCTTCAAGGCCCTGGGCGAGGACAATCTCAAACGGCGGCTGGCCTGGTCAACGGTCAGCCAGGTTTCTTACATCGCCCTGGGGATCGGAATCGGCAGCCCCATGGCGCTGATCGGCGGCCTGGTCCATCTGGTCCACCAGGGCCTGATGAAGATCACCCTCTTTTTCTGCGCCGGCAACCTGGCCGAAACCCTGGGTATCCATAAAATTTCCCAGCTCAACGGGGTGGGCTGGCGGATGCCCTGGACCATGGCCGCTTTCAGCCTGGGTGCCTTGGGGATGATCGGCCTGCCGCCCCTGGCCGGTTTTTTTAGCAAGTGGTACCTGGGCTGGGGCGCCCTGGAGGCCGGCGAACCCTGGGTGCTGGCGATTCTGGCCGCCAGCACCCTGCTTAACGCCGCCTACTTTTTGCCGGTGCTTTACCGGGCCTGGTTTATGCCGCCCCAAATCGAACCGCGCCGGGAGCGGCGGGCGGCCCAGGCCGGTTACCGCCGCCGGGGCCAGGAGGCCAACTGGATGCTGCTGGTTCCCTCGCTGGTCACCGCCCTGCTGGTGGTGCTGGCCGGCCTGCTGGCCAACGCCCCCTGGAGTCCCCTGGCCTGGGCTACCATTATCGCTTTAGGAGGCTTGCGTTGATTGGCAAATGTCCAGCAGCACCACATCTTTGGGCGATCAGCCAAGCTTGCGTACACGGGGTACGCGGCGCTTGACTGCTTGCCCAAATCTGCGGCACTGCTGAACGTTTGCGGCACGTTAATTAGGAATGGCAGACGGGATGATTTGCGAAATTACCGATAACTGGCTGCTGCTGGGCGCTATTTTGGCGCCCTTGTTGCCCCTGCTGCCGGCCTGGTGGCCGGCCTGGCGGGAGAGTGCTTTGCGGCTGGCCCCGCTGGGGGCCTTGCCGGCGCTGCTGCTGGCCCTGACGGGCGGGGAAGGCAGCAGTCTGAGTTTGCCCTGGCTGCTGTTGGGAACCGAGCTGGGCCTGGACGCCACCGGCCGCATCTTTTTAATTTTCACCGCCTGGCTCTGGCTGCTGGCCGCCTGGTTTGCCGGCCCCTGGCTGACCGCCGACCGGCGGAGCGGACTTTTTCTCTTCTTCTTTCAGATCGCCATGACCGGCAACTTCGGGCTGATCCTGGCCCAGGATATGATCAGCTTCAATCTCTTCTTCACCCTGATGGGCTTAAGCGCCTATGGTCTGGTGATCCATCGCCGCGATCCCGCCGCCCTCAGGGCCGGCCGGGTTTACCTTGGCCTGGTGATCGTCGGCGAAGTGTTGATCTATATCGGCCTGCTGGGCCTGGTCCGGCAATGGGGGCTGCTGCCCTTGGCTCAACTGGCGGCGCAGGATGGTTCCCTGACCCCGTCCCTGCTGGCCTGCCTGCTGCTGGGTTTCGGGATCAAGGCCGGCCTGGTGCCCCTCCACTGCTGGCTGCCCCTGGCCCACCCCGCCGCCCCGGTGCCGGCCAGCGCCGTGCTTTCCGGGGCGATGATCAAGGCCGGCCTGCTGGGCTGGCTGCGCTTTCTGCCGGGCTCGGCCCCCGACGGCGGCGAGCTGAGCGGCGGCCTGATTATCCTGGGCCTGCTGGCCGCCTTCTACGGGGTAGCCCGCGGCTTGCGCCAGAGCAACCCCAAGACGGTGCTGGCCTGGTCCAGCATCAGCCAGATGGGGCTGCTCACCGTGGGCCTGGGGCTGCTGCTGGCCGGCGGACCGGCCACCGCCCCGGCCCTGCTGGCCATCCAGCTCTACGCCTTCCACCACGGCCTGGCCAAAGGGGCGCTGTTTCTGGCCGTGGGCTTGACCAGGAATTATATCAGTGAACCGCCGCCCAGGGCGATTCGGCTGCTGCTGATCCCGGCCCTGCTGCTGCCGGCCCTCTCCCTGGCCGGGGCGCCGCTGACCAGCGGCTTTCTGGCCAAAAATCTGCTCAGCGCCGCCGCCGACCAGGCCGGCAGCCTGCCGCTGAGCCCGACGGCCTTCACCCTGCTGCTAACCGCCGGTTCCCTGGCCACGGCCCTGCTGATGCTGCATTTGCTGGCCACCCTTGAGCCGCATCGCATCTTCGGGCGACCAGCCCGGCTGGCGAAAAGGGGGACAGATTTGCAATCCGCCCCCCATTATGCGGGGGTAATTTGGCAACCCTTGCTGGTTTTGTTGCTGCTGGTCTTAAGCGGCCTGCCCTGGCTCTGGTCGCTGCTGCCGCCGCTTGACAACTTGCTGGCCTCAGCCCCCGCCACCCCTTGGGAGAAAAAGGCCGCCGCCCTGCCGCCCCTGCTGCTGGCCGGTATTATTTTCTGGATCTATCGGCGGCGGCCGGCAACAACCACTTACTCGAACCACCACAAAACCCTTATGGAAGAACATGAGCCGCCGGATCGCCTGGCTCTGCCGGTGCGCTGGTGGCAGGGTTACAATACCCGGATTCAAAACGCCCGGGCCGCCACCCACTGCCGCCGACGACGCCTGCTCCACGCCTGGCGGGAACGCGGTCGGCAGGCGGAATTGTTGCTGAGTTCCTGGCCGGTGGCCGGAGCCGGAACCATCATCCTGCTGCTGCTATTGCTGCTGACCATCGGCGGCCACTAAGTGGTAAGCGATTACCGGAGAACCACCGGGAGGCGGGTGGTGACGGTAATACCTTCCGGGCTGGGGGTGGCCCGGTAGGCCAACACCTGGACCCCGCCGGCGGCGGCTCTGGCCAGCCCGGCGACATAGGCCGGGTCGATGGCGGTTGCCGGGCGGAAATGGTCGGTATCACCTCTCTGGACGCAGAAGAGTACGGCGGCTCCGGCCCCGGCTTGGCGCAGCGCCAGCAGTTCCTCCAGGTGACGGGCGCCCCGGCTGGTCACTGCATCGGGGAAAAGGGCGACGCGGCCCTCGGCCAGGGTGCAGTTCTTGACCTCCAGGTAAGTTTGCCGGCCCCCGCCGTGCTCGATCAGAAAATCCAGCCGACTGCGGGCGGACACCCGCACCTCGGCCCGGATGGCCGCCGCCGGCTGCAACTCGCCGATCACCCCGGCGGCAATGGCCTCCCGAACCAGGGCGTTGGTCCGGGCAGTATTGATGCCGATCCAGACCCCGCCCACCTGCACCAGCTCCAGGGTATGGGGATACTTGCGGCCCGGATTGGCCGAGCGGGAGAGCAGCACCGCCCCGCCGGGCTCAACACAGCCCCGCATGCTGCCGGAGTTGGGGCAATGCACGGTAAGCTCGTCGCCATCGACCAAACGGACATCGGCCAGAAAGCGCCGATAACGGCGAATCATCCTGGCCGGAATCAACTCCTGGGCAAATTTCATGGTGGCCTCTTGTTTATTTTGCTGATCTCTTTTCCGCCAAGCACCGATTAAAATATCGACGGTGACTATAGCACAAAAAAATGACGGAGCAGAAACCCATGGTTGAAAGGAAGGACAGCGCCCAAAAAACCCGCCGGAAGGCGGCGGCCCTGCGCTACGACAGCGCCAAGGAAAGCGCCCCCCGGCTGGTGGCCAAGGGTAGCGGCCCGGTGGCGGAGAAGCTGATTGAGCTGGCCCGCGAGCACGGGGTGCCCATCCACGAAGACGCCGATCTGGTGGAGATTCTCTCCCGCCTTGATCTTTACCAGGAAATACCTCCCGAGACCTACCTGCTGGTAGCCGAGATTCTGGCCTTTATCTACCGCACCAACCAATCCTACCGATAAAAACGGGCGGCGGCAGCGCATCTTGCGGCGATCGATCCGGCTTGCGTACCCGGGGTACGCGGCACCGGATCGCTTGCCGCAATCCGCACTGCCGCCACCCGTTTTTCTTCCTCTGCGTTGCCTTGGTCCGCCAACAGGCCCCCCAATCTTGGCATGCCAATTGCAAGACACTCCCGGCGAAAGCTGCAAGGTGGATAATGTTAACGAGGGAGCGCCATGTATATCCATAATCGTTTGGGAATGATTGAAGGGGTTGAAAGCATGCTGGCCCAGGAGCGGCGGCTGGATCAGACCGCCAACAACCTGGCCAATGTCGATACCGCCGGCTACAAGCGCCAGGCCGTGACCTTCTGGGAGATGCTCTACGACGTCACCCACGACCGCCAGCGGGTGGGCAAGGGGCTCAACCTGCTCACCGACCACCAGCAGGGCAATACCCAGCAGACCGACAACCCCCTGGATCTGGCCATCACCGGCGAGGGGTTTTTCCGGATTCAGACCGACCAGGGAGTGCGCTACACCCGGGCCGGCAACTTCGAACTGGACCCCATGGGCCAGTTGCGGATGCCCAGCGGCGGCCTGGTGCTGGGGGAAGGCGGGCCCATTGTCCTGGATGAAAACGCCACCAACCTGACCATCGACCCCCAGGGCCGGATTCTCCAGGACGGCGTCCTGGTGGACCAGTTGGAAATCGTCACCGTCAATGATCTGACGACCCTGAGCCGGGAAGGCCACAACCTTTTCCGCCTGGAAGCCGGCGGGGCCGAGGTGCCGGCGGTGGATTTCCGGGTGCGCCAGGGCTTCGTCGAAAAATCCAATGTTAACAGCATTGAGGAGATGACCACCATGATCGATCTCCACCGCAACTACGAGGCCCAGCAAAAGATGATCCAGGCCATCGACGATATGGATGATCTGGCGGTCAGCCGGGTGGGCCGCCTGAGCTAGCAACAGGCTTAAGGGGACGTACATAAAATTATAAGTTTCCCATGCACGCTCCCCTATCACTAAAGCCGAAAGATCGGGAAACTTATAATTTTATGTACGTCCCGCATACGCCTGATAAACGATTGAAAACAGCCATCAGCAAGCAAGATAAGAAAGATAAGGAGGAAGGAAAATGATTCGCGCACTTTACTCGGGAACCACCGGGATGCGGGGCCAGCAGTTGCAGTTGGACACCATCTCCAACAACCTGGCCAACGTCAACACCGCCGGCTTCAAGAAAAGCCGGGTCCAGTTCGAGGATCTCTACTACCAGGAGCTGCGGGCGGTGGGGGCCGAAAATATTGACGGCGGCCAGGTGCCATCCGGCATCCAGGTGGGCCTGGGGGTGCTTGCCACCTCCAACCAGAAAATTTTCACCCAGGGCAGCATCCACGAAACCGGCAACGATCTGGATCTGGCCATTGAAGGCCGGGGATTTTTCCAGGTGATGAAGGACGGAGAAGAGCTTTACACCCGAGCCGGCGCCTTCACCCGGGATGCCGACGGCTTTATCGTCAACCAGAACGGTCACCGTCTCCAGCCCGAGTTCCAGATTCCCGCCGACACCGTCAGCCTGAGCATCGGCGCCGATGGGGTGATCCAGGCCAAGAATGCAGCCCAGGAAATTATCGCCGCCGACCAGTTGACCCTTTTCGACTTTATCAATCCCGGCGGCCTGCGGGCCGAGGGCGGCAATCTTTTCCGGCCCACCATGGCCTCCGGTGATCCCCGTGAGGCCGATCCCGGCACCGAGGGGGTGGGGGTGGTACTCCAGCGTTTTATTGAGGTTTCCAACGTGGATGTCACCGAGGAGCTGGTCAACCTGATCATCACCCAGCGGGCCTTTGAAATGAACTCCAAATCGGTACAGACCGCCGACCAGTTGCTGGAAGTGGCCAATACCCTGAAGCGCTAAGTGAAGGCTTGAAGCCCAAGGCATGAACCAGACAAGGATCCGACGCCATGAAAACCCTTAAAATATTGTTGCTCCTGCCCCTGTTACTGGGGCTGCTGCTGACCGCCGGCCCGGCTGCGGCCGGCGGCAAGCCGGTCGTCACCCTGGGCTCGGCCGAGCTGGAGGAAATTTTTGCCGCCATCATCGCCAGGGAGAGCGTCTGGCCTCTGGAAGATTTGAGCATCACCGGCTTTGCCGCCTTTCCCGAGAGCGTCACCATCCCGGCGGGCATCCTCGACTATCGCCTGGAAAACCGGATCGACCCCGGTCACCTGGGCCGCCAGAGCCTGGCGGTCAGCCTGCTGGTCAACGGCCGGGAGCAGGCCCGACTCCGGCTCAGCGCCAACCTGCAAAGGCTGGGCGAAGTGGTGCTGACCACCCGCCGGATCAACCGGGGCGAGGTGCTTACCGCCGCCGACCTGATGGTGCATCGCCGGGAGATCGGCAGCCTGGGCGGAGGGGCCGTTGCCGATCCCCAAATGGCGGTGGGCAAGCAGTTGCGGACCAGCCTCCAGGCCGGGGCCGTGGTTTTTGAAAATCTGCTGGAAAATCCCCCGGTGGTCCGCCGGGGCGACCGGGTAAGAATCGTGGCCGATAACGGCCGGCTGCGGGTCAGCACCCTGGGCGAGGCCCGGGAGATCGGGGCCAAGGGCGACCTGATCCGGGTCCGCAACCTGAGCAGCCGCCAGGAAATCCAGGCCATGGTGATCGACAGCGGCACCGTGGCGGTAGATCTCTAAAACAACAATAAAACCAAACAACCATGGAGGCACGGGAACCATGAAAAAATGCAATCATAAAATTGTCCGGCCGGGACTGTTGCTGCTGGGACTGGGCCTGAGCTTGAGCCTGGGATTGAGCGGCTGCGCCGGCAGCAGCGGCTCGGCGGGAGCTTCTGCGGCCCAGCGGCTGCCGGAAACCTACGCCCTGCCCGAGGCTGAACGGCCCCGGGCGGAGCCCAGGGAAGGCACCATCTTCAACGGCGGCCAGGGGCTGGACCTCTACCGCGACAATAGGGCCCGCGAGGTGGGCGACATCGTGCTGGTCCGGGTGGTGGAGACCTCCAGCGGCCGCAACAACGCCAAAACCACCGCCGAACGGGAATCCTCCATCGCCGCCGGCCTGGACAACTTCTTCGGCCTGGGCGAGGTCTTCCGCGAACGCAGCGCCGTCCGGGGCCGGATTACCAACGACTTTGAAGGCGGCGGCGGCACCACCCGCAACAGCGACGTCACCGCCACCATCTCGGCCCGAATCATCGACAAAACCATGGAAGGCAACCTGGTGATCAGGGGCTACCAGGAGGTTCGGGTCAACAACGAAACCCAGTTCATTATTCTCTCCGGTCTGGTCCGGCCCGACGATATCACCGCCGACAACGCGGTGCTATCCAATCGGATCGCCGATGCCCGTATCGAATACAGCGGCAAGGGCGTGGTGGCCGACAAGCAGCGGCCGGGCTGGCTTTCCCGCACCGTTGACGCCATCTGGCCCTTTTAGGCCCTCTTGGGCCATTTTGGGAAAGCTGGCACGCCTTATGCATAAACTGGTGACAACGGCAAAAACTACCTTACTCAACTACTGCGACAGGATGCGGTCATGAGCAACAGCGGATTGACAGTTCAAAGCGAAGTTCCCAACCAGGCGATCAGCCGCCGACCGGTGGGCGAGTTGGGCTGGCGTAGCTGCCGGCGCCAGGCTGGCCACCGTGGCCTGCGCGCCATTATCACCATGGTTGCCGGCCTGCTCTGCCTGCTGCTGGCCCTGGAAGCCCAGGCTGCGGTCCGCCTGAAAGACCTGGCCTCGGTCCAGGGGGTGCGGAGCAACCAACTGGTGGGCTACGGCATCGTGGTGGGCCTGGACGGCACCGGCGACGGCCGCAACGCCGCCTTCACCACCGGCGGCCTGGCCAATGTGATCCGTAACCTGGGGCTCAATATCGACCCCCAGCAGATCCAGGTCCGCAACGTGGCCGGGGTGGTGGTCACCGCCAGGCTGCCGCCCTTTGCCAAGGCCGGTCAGAATCTTGACGTGACGGTCTCCTCCATCGGCGATGCCTCTTCACTACAGGGCGGCACCCTGCTTGTCACCCCGTTGCGCGGCCTGGACAACCAGATCTATGCCATCGCCCAGGGCCCCTTGAGCATCGGCGGCTTTGAGGTGCAGGGCCCGGCGGTGCAGGGCCGGCAGCGCAACCATCCCACCGTGGCCCGGATTCCCGCCGGCGCCTCGGTGGAGCGGGAAGTGCCCCTCTCCTTTGAGCAGCGCGACGAGATTGTGATCAGCCTCAATCAGCCCGACTTCACCACGGTGCAGCGGATGACCCAGGCGATCAACGGCCTGCTGGGGGCCGGCAGCGCCCGGGCCCGGGACGGCGCCACGGTGACCATCAATGTCCCCGCCGAGTACCGCGACAACGAGATCGCCCTGCTGGCGGCGGTGGAGAACCTGGAAATCGTGCCCGATCTGGCCGCCCGGGTGGTCCTGGACGAACGCACCGGCACCGTGGTGATGGGCGAAAACGTCCGGCTCCGCGAGCTGGCTCTTTCCCACGGCAACCTCAGCCTGCAGGTGGCCGCCCCGGCCCCCGGCCAGGAGATTATGGTGCCCGGCGAGATCCCGGCCGAGATGGAAGACCACAGCCTGATTCACCTGGAAGCCGGCGCCACCCTGGGCGAGGTGGTCCGGGCCCTGAACGCGGTGGGAGTGGCCCCCCGCGACCTGATCGCCATCTTTCAGTCGATCAAGGCCTCCGGCGCCCTCAATGCCGAACTGGAAATTATCTAAAAGGAGAACGCCATGAACGCCTCAAGCTCCACTGTCGCCATCAACACCCCGTTCAAGAATCCGGCCCCTCAGGCCGATACGCAGAAAGAAGGCCGCCTGCGCCAGGCATGTGCCGATTTCGAAGCAATTATTCTGGAAAAATTTCTCAAGATGGCCCGCGACAGCGCCCCCAAAGACGGGCTGCTGGACGGCGGTTTTGCCGAGGATATGTACCGCTCCCTCCACGACCAGGAGCTGGCCCAAAAGCTGGCCACCGGCCGGGGCATGGGCTTTGGCGAGATGCTTTACCAGCAGATCGGCCAACAGCACCCGGTTCGCTAGTTAGGATATGAGCAGGTAGCGGAAGTAAACCACCGGTGAATAGGATCGGCCAAAGTTGAGAGCAGTCAAAGCCGACCAGTCACCCAACCAGAGATGAGGCCATACCATGCGGCAAAAAATTCCCGCCACCGTTTATGAACTGATAGAGCGCGAGTTCACCCTTGGCCGCGAACTGCTGGCCACCCTGGCCCGGGAGCAGGCGGCGGTGGTGGGCCTGCAGATGAGCGAGCTGCTGGCCTTGAGCCGGCAAAAAGAAGAGCAGATCAAGGTGCTCCGTGAGGTGGACGAGCAGTTGCGGCTACTGGTGGAACAGCTCACCGGCAAGGCTTCCGAGAACGCGGTCCGGCTTTCCGACCTGGCCGAGTTGGCCACCGGTGATGAACGGAGCAAGCTGGAAAAGCTGCGCAAGGAGCTGGTGGCCCTGCGCCAGGAGATCGCCGCCAAGAGCGTGATCAACCACCATTACGCGGAAGACACCAAGCGCCATCTCCACGAGGCGATCACCCTGCTCACCACCGCTTCAGTCAGCGAGCAGCCCGCCAACTACGGCAAACCGGGTCGGGCCGGAAGGCCGGCCACCACCGGGCCAAGCTTGATCAGCCGCTCGGTATAGGAAAAAAGGGGCTCAGGCGAGGATACGACCATGTCCGGCATCACGCACGTCTTAAATATTGCCAAACAGGCACTGCTGACCCACCAGATGTCGATCCAGGTTACCGGCCACAACGTGGCCAACGTGGATACGCCGGGCTATACCCGCCAGAAGCTCAATATCGAGGCCAACAACCCCTTCCCCACCGCCGCCGGGATCATGGGCGGCGGCGTCAAGGCCGACAGCATCACCCGCCAGTACGACCAGTTTATGGTGGAACGGATCACCCGCCAGTCCTCACTGATGGGCAACCTGGAAGCCCAGCAACAGGCCCTGCGGGTGGTGGAGCCGATCTTCAACGAGGCCCGCGGCCTGGCCTTGAACGACCTGCTCAACCAGTTCTGGGCCTCCTGGCAGGAGCTGAGCGACAACCCGGAAACCCTGGCCGCCCGCCAGAACGTACTCCAGCACGGGCATCTGCTGGTGGATCATCTCAAAATCATGAACACCGAGATTATCCGGGCCCGCTCCGATATCGGGGTAAGCCTCAAGGCGGCGATCAACGATGTCAATTCTTTGACCAGCCAGATTGCCGAACTCAACAGCAAGATCAGCACCGCCGAGGTGGCCAAAGCCGAGGCCAACGACCTGCGCGACCGCCGCGACAACCTGCTCAAAGAGCTTTCCGGCCTGCTCAACATCAGCCACTTCGCCAATAAAAGCGGCGCCTCCACGGTGCTGCTGGCCGACGGCCACCCCCTGGTGGAAGGCGATCAGGCCTGGCGGGTGGACTGGGTTGATGATCAGTTGCACTGGGTTAACACCGATGCCGCCGGCAAAACCGCCTCCCGCCCGCTGGGTACCGGGGCGCAGTTGGGCGGCAAAGTGGGCGGCTGGCTGGAAATTCACAATGAGTTGACCGCCGGCAAACCCGACAACTACGCCGGCCGCCTGGACGCCCTGGCCAATGCCCTGATCCGCGAATTGAACCAGGTGCACAGCATCGGCATGGGCACGGTGCGCTTCTCCGGGGAACTGGTGGGGGCGGAGCTGGGGGCCTTGACTTCGGTGGTCACCGGCACTCTTGACCCAACCGCAGCAACCCGAGTCATCCCGGCCGGCAGTATTAAAATTAACGGCCTCGATATCGGGGAGATCCGGGGAGCCCAGGCTGTAAATGGGCTGGCCATGGACAAGGCGGCCAATACCGTCCAGGCCATCAACCGGGCCGAGACCGGAGTTACCGCCAGACTGACCACCCAGGTTGCGGGTGGCTCCGTGGACAGCAGAGAGCTGGGGGAGGATGACGAGATCAGCTTTACAGTCAACGGGGTGCTGGTCGAGTATACCGTTCAAGCTGGGGATGTACCAGTCGATCCAAGCGATCCTGATCAGGTTGCCGCAGCCAACGCGATCCTGGCCGACAACCTGGCCGGGGCAGTCAACGATGCCCTGGCGGCCCACAACAATAACGCCGCCAATCCGGTTACCATTGAGGCGGTGGTCGGCAACGGCAGCAATGGGGCACCAGAGAACGCCCTGATTTTCCGCAACACCAGAGCGGGCGACGAATCGTCGATCACCATTGCCGATTTGCAAGGCACCGATAACATCGGCGACCCCATCGAATTCAACACCCTGGTTGACGGGCTGGGCTTTGCCCGCAACGGCTTTGTCGGCGAAACCTTTGTCGCCGACGCTACCCACAACACCGGCCAGATCACCCTCTTCTCAGATCAGACCTATACCATCCAGGCCGGGGTGGATGACGGCATCCTGGCCCAACTGGGCCTGAACGCTGTTGAACACCGGGGAGACGTGCGGGGCAACGGGCAACTACAGGTTACCCCTGGCGAGGGCCTGGATGATGCCTTCCTGATGAACGGCTTCAAACATCACCGGCAGCTCAACAGCGAAGACGGGGTATTTTCGCTCTGGATTTACAACTCCGATGGCTCCCTGGCCCTGCCCGAGCCGGTGCAGGTTTCAATGGAGAGGGTTTACAGCGCTCAGGATGCAGCCGATGCCATCAACAGGGCAATCATTGCCGCCGGCGGAACCAACAACCCCAACGCTGACCATCCGACCCCCTGGATCCAGGCCTCTTTCAACGCCCAGGAGCAGCGCTTCAAGCTGACCCCCACCGGCAGTCACCAGTTCGCCCTGGCCGGCGCTCAACTGGAAGACGGCAGCTACGGCAGCGACAGCTCCAACTTCCTGCAGGTTACCGGGCTCAACACCTTTTTCACCGGCCACAGCGCCGGCACCATCGGGATCAACAAAACCATCGTCGGCAACCTTGATCATATGGCCGCCGGCCGGGTCCAGGCCAACGGCCGGATTTTTCCCGGCGACAACACCAACGCCCTGGCCATCAGCCAGCTTCAGCACAAGGACGATATCAATTTCATCGGCGGCCGCACCAACTCGTTGAATGACTTTTACAACTCATTGGTGGGTGATATCGGCAACCGGGGGCGAACCATAGGCCGCAACGTGGAATTCAACACCCTGGTGCTCAACCAGATGAACGAGATGCGGGACGCTATCTCCGGGGTTTCCCTGGATGAAGAGATGGCCAACCTGATCAAATTCCAGCACGCCTACACGGCGGCGGCCCGCCTGATCTCCAAGTCCGATGAGATGCTGGTTACCCTTTTGGACACCGTAAGGTAGGAGAAGAAGCCATGCGCGTGACAATGAACTCCATCTACGCCAATATCCTGACCAACCTGGGCGGGTTGACCAAGGATATGAACCGGATCAACATGCAGATCTCCTCCGGCAAGTTGATGAGCAAGATCTCCGACAATCCGGTGAATCTGGTCAACGCCCTGGGTTTCCGCACCACCCTCTCCGAGATCGGCCAGTACCAGAAAAACCTAAAGTACGGCAATACCTTCATCACCGCCTCGGAAAACGCCCTGGTGCATATTAAAGACCTGACCATGCGGGCCAAAACCCTGGCCATCCAGCAGGCCAACGCCCCCATGACCCCGGAAAACCGCCAGAACGCGGCGATGGAAATAAAAAACCTTTGGGAGCAGGCCATCATCCTGGCCAACTCCTCGGTCAACGGCAAATACATTTTCGGCGGCTACCGCACCGTGGGCTACACCCAGGCCGAACCGGCCCCCTTTGTCCAAGGGGCCCGGGATGGTTATTTTGTTAATGGTGGCAACCCAGAGCCCGGCGGCACCAACGGCCCGTTGACGAGTGGCGACATTCTCAATACCACGGACCTTGCCGCCGGCGCCCTGGCAATTAACGGGGTTGACATCGGCGCGGTCACCCTTACCACCGCCCTGACTGACGGTTTAAATATGGGCGGGGCTGCCAGCCTGAAAAGTGCCATCAATAACGTAACCGACCAAACCGGAGTCAGCGCCAGTCTGACCACGCTGACTGCGGGAGTTGCCGCTACCGCCGAAGGCGGCAACGGCGGCGAGATCATGAGTCAATCCATTAACGGCACCCCCTTCACCGTCACGGTGCCGGATGGGTCCACCGCCCAGGAGGTAGCCGAACTCACAGTGGCAGCAATCAACGGCATTTCCGATCTTACCGGCGTCTCAGCCAGGCTTGGAAATGATGCCAACGGCGGGCTTGAGAATTCCGTGGTGCTTTACAACACCCGCCCCGGCGACGAAACAGCTATTGTGGTCGGCCCCTTGGACAACGACAACGCTAATACGGGCCTGACCGCCGGAACCTACAGCCTGGACGACAGCACCGCCGGCAACACCGGGCAAATTTCCCTGACCGGTGATCGAGCGTTTGAGATAACAACCAGCGCTGAGGATGACACAATTCTCAACCTCATCGGCCTGGGTGGCGGCGCACTGGGCTTTGCCGACATCCCCAACGACGGAGTCCTGCGCTTTGGCCCGGCCATCTGGGAAGGCGACCTGCTGCTCAACGGCAGAGCCGTAACCACCGCCGCCGATGAACACTCGACCATCTATGCCGACGCCTCTGCCGCCGCCAAAGCGGCTGCCATCAACAACGGCAATTATGGCGTCAAAGCGGAATACACTCCCGCCTCGATACAGGCTGCGAGCGCGGTACGAGGTGGCGATGATTTTGCTGAACGCACCATCAACCTCAACACGGTGGAGGTGGTCGAAGGCGCGACCTACACCGTCAACATCAACGGAGAATCGTTTAACTACGTGGCCCAGGCCGACGACACCAGGGAGGATATCGCCACCGGATTGGCCGCCGCCATCAACTCCAGTCCCGATTACATCGCCGAAAACACCGACGATAACCGGATAATCAACATCACCTATGGTGCCGGCACCAAGGAAATCTCCTTTTTCGCCGATGACACAGTGGGCAAAACGGAACAAGCCATCATCAGCGAACCCAGCAGGGGCCGGCTGGATGTCGGTGACCTGGCGATCAACGGGATTGATATCCTGGCTGAGGGAATAGACGAGGAAGATCAAACCAACGTTCTGGTGCGAGCCATCAACGCCAAAACGGACGAAACCGGAGTTACGGCCAGCCGCGATCAACACGGCAAATTGATTCTAACCGCCGTTGACGGCCGCAATATTCACGTTAAAACCTCGGCCCGGGGTGAGCGGACAACCAGCCTTATCGGTTCAACCCAGCCCGGCACCGGCCTGGCGGCACCCGGCGATCAGGTTTACTTCGGCTCGGTGCGGCTGCTTTCCGAGCAGCCATTCCGCCTGGAAAGCGCGCGCCTGGTTGACGACAGCACAGTTCCCGACACCATCTACGACATCGGTTTCAAGGCCCTGGGGTTGACCGGGGAGCTTGACGGCAAAGACGATGTCCGGGAAGCCGAAGCCCCCGTGATCCGAATCAAAACCATCCACGGTGACCGGGATCAGGTCCGTTACGCCGGTGACCGCGATAACGATATCAGCATCAAGGTGGGCCAGCAGAGTACCATCGAGATCAGCAAGAACGGGTTTGATGCCGTCTATGACAGCGGGGTCTTTCAAATCCTCAAGGAGCTGGAGCATTTTCTCAAGGGGGAGAGGATTACCCAGGCCACCAGCGCCGCCACCGCCTATGACCTCTATCAAACCCTGGACAGTGGTGAAACCGGATTGGCTTTGGAAGATCGGATCGGCACCGGCACCTTCAAGGTGACCATCGCCAACCATGACACTTCACCGCCCCGCATGCAGACTTTTACCATCAATGTCGATCCCGAACATGACACCCTGGACGATATTGCCCAGCGGCTCAACGGGATTCCCGGCCTTACGGCCAACTGGAGCGACACCTCCGCCAACACCGACGCCCCCAAAAAGCTGCTGCTTGCGGCCGATCCGCCGGGCCGGTTCAGCTTCGATCTCGGCGAGGACACCAGCGGTCTGCTGGACGCCATGGGCCTCAAACCCGATCAAGTTCAGGCCAGCGCCCTGCAAAAATCCATCGCCGACCTGGAAACCCTGATGAGCGAGCTGACCAACCAGATCTCCGACTTCGGGGCCCGAGCCAACCGGATCGAGGTGCAGAACAATATCTATATGAACCTGACCGTGGCCACGGCGGAAAATCTTTCCGAGCTGGAAGATACCGACCTGATGAAGGCGATCATGGAAATCAAGGCCAAGGAAGTGGCTTATCAGGCGGCCCTCAACTCTGCGGCCAAAACCATGCAGTTGAGCCTGGTCAACTTCCTGTAACAGGGCCACCCTGCGCCAGGAGCGGCAAACTGTCGATTTACCGGGAGCAAAGCACCCGACAGGTGGCATACATCTTGCTTCAACTTACCCCCAACCGGCGACCAGGAAGGTTGCCGGCAATTTTTGCCAGGAGGGCGGCAGCATGTTGGTTCTAGCCAGAAAAGTCGGGGAAGCGGTGGCCATCGGCGACCGGATCACCGTCCGAGTGCTGGAGGTCAAAAACGGTCAGGTCAAGCTGGGGGTGGAAGCCCCCGACGAGGTGGCCGTTCACCGGGAAGAAATCTATCAGCGAATCCTGGCGGCCAACCTGGCCGCCGCCCGGGAAGAGGTGGTGGACCTTGAGCAGCTTGCCGGCAAATTGCTGGCCGCCCAAAAGGGCGCAAAAAATACCACACGGTGACAACAAAACCCTCAAGACTATCGGTAAAGTGCCGATATTATTAAAAACTCGGGCGATCAATCCCGGTCGCCCACCCACCCCCAGGAGGTGAACAATGGCAATGGCAGCGATGAAACTGGAAGAAACCACCGACACCATCACCATCCACAGCAGCCGCTTCGGCGCCATGGACGTGGACCCGGAAAAGGTCATCACCCTGACCAGCACCCTGCCGGGTTTTCCCGAGTCCCAGCGCTTTGCGCTGCGCCAGCACAGCAGCAAGTCGCCCTTTATGTGGCTGCAGTCCATGGACAACCCCAAACTGGCCTTCGTCGTGATCCAGGCCAGGATTCTGGCGCCCCAGTACGCCCCGGAACTGCCGCTGGCCGCCATCCGCGAGCTGGGCGCAAGCAAAGACCAGTTGGAAACCCTGCTGATTCTTTCCATTCCCAAGGGCAAGCCGGAGCAGATGACCGCCAACCTGCTGGGACCGCTGGTGATCAACTCCGCCACCCGCAAAGCCAAGCAGATTCTGCTCGACCCCAACAAGTACGATTCCAGTTGGCCGGTTTTTGAGCCTGAGCAGGGCTGAGTTCAGCCGGCAGTCGGCGGCGGATTTGCAGGTCGCCGACCGCGAATTTGGAAGTAATTGGTAATGTGGAAGTAAACGGAAGCGAGAGGATTCCCGCCGGGCAGGGTTGCCGAAAAACGGCTTGCGGCACAGGGACGTGCCGCCTGGAACCCGATCATTCCTTCCGTTGGCGCCAGCTTTTCTCCTCGCCTTTAAGCAGGCGGGCGATGTTATCGCGGTGCTTGTACCAGATCAGCACGGCCACCAGCAGGGCCAGCAGGCTTTCCAGGCCGGCCGGGTGGCCCAAAAGCAGGGCGCTTATGCCCGTCTCGGCGCCTTCGGTTGCCGGCAGGGAGGCCATTTGGCCGAACCCGCCGTATAGCAGCCAGATCAGCCCCGGCATCAGCAGGGCGGCGCTCAGCGAGGCCAGGGAAACATAACCCCAGTTCACCAGCACCAGCCCGAAAACCGCCAGGGCAGCCAGGGCAGCCGGCGGAGTCAGATACAAAAAAACCCCCAGGGCGGTGGCCACCCCCTTGCCGCCTTTGAATTTAAGGTAAACGGGGAAAAGATGGCCCAGGAAGGCGGCGCCCCCGCAGACCGTCACCACCAACGGCGCCTCCGCCATCCCCCCCAGCCACCAGGCCGCCAGGGCCATGGGCACGATGCCCTTCAACAGATCGGCGGCCAGAGTCAGCAGTCCCAGCTTCTTGCCCAGCAGCCGGCCCACGTTGGTGGCTCCGATATTGCCGCTGCCGGCACTCCGCACATCCACCCCCGCCATCCGACCGATCAGCAAGCCGAACGGCACCGCCCCCAGCAGATAGGCGCCGATAATGAGTACGATTGCGCTTGTCATTGAAAAAACGTTATCCTGCCGTCGTCATAATATGATAGTCTGGCCGAGAAAAGGCGGCCGAGTGGCCGCGATCATAGCATGTTACCAAATCTCTACCCACTTTATTTTTATGGAACACGAACGCTTTTTGCGCCAGGCCATTGCCCTGGCCGTTGAGAAGATCGCCGCCAAAGAGGGCGGCCCCTTCGCCGCCCTGGTGGTGGCCGACGGCGAAATTATCGGCCGGGGCTGGAACCGGGTGACCGGCACCCACGACCCCACCGCCCATGCCGAAATCGTTGCCATCCGCGACGCCTGCCGTCAGCGGCAAAATTTCAACCTGGGCGGCGCCACCCTTTACGTCAACTGCGAGCCCTGCCCCATGTGCCTGGCCGCCGCCTACTGGGCGGGGATCGGCGCCGTCTGGTACGCCGCCGACCGCCGCGACGCCGCCGCCATCGGCTTTGCCGACCAGCATATTTACGATGAGCTGGCCCGCCCTCTGGAGGCCCGCGCCCTGAGCATGCACCAGTTGCTGCGGGAAGAGGCCCTGCCGGTTTTCCGCCAATGGGCGGAGATGCCGGATAAAGTCCCTTATTAAAGGGTTTTTCAAGCCCTGATAACAAAAAAATACCAATCGTTGATCTAAGTCAAGGCGGCAACCTTGGCCAACCGCTATTTTGCCTCCACACAGCGGTTGAAAAAAGCGTGCCTCGCCGACGCGAGGTGAGGTTATTACCCAAATCCTTAATCAAGGAGGTAGAAAATGTTTTGTTATCAATGTGAGCAGACGGCGAAAGGGGAAGCCTGCAAAACCGTGGGCGTATGCGGTAAGAATTCCGAAGTGGCAGCCCTGCAGGATCTGCTGATCCATGCTCTCCAGGGCCTGGCCCTGGTGGCGGTGGAAGGCCGCAAAGTGGGCGTGGTGGACGAAGAGGCCAACCTTTTCACCTGCGAAGGGGTTTTCTCCACCCTGACCAACGTCGACTTCGATCCCCAGCGTTTTGTGGCCCTGATCAAGCGGGCGGTGGCCTTGCGCCAGTCCCTGACCGAGAAGGTCAAAGCTGCCGGCGGCAAGACCGATTTCAGCCAGGCCGCCTTCACCTTCACCCCGGCCGCCGACCTGGCCGGGATGGTCAAACAGGGCGAGGCGGTGGAACTGCACCCCGACCCCAGCGACAACGCCGATATCCAGTCGCTGAAGCATATTCTGCTCTTCGGGATCAAGGGCGTGGCCGCCTACGCCGACCATGCCAAGATCCTGGGCCAGGAGGATGACCAAGTTTACGCCTTCATCCAGGAAAGCCTGGTCAATATCCTGCGCACCGACCTGGGCCTGCAGGATTGGGTGGGGCTGGTCCTCAAGTGCGGCGAAGTCAACCTGCGGGCCATGGAGTTGCTGGATGCCGGCAACACCGGCGCCTATGGCCATCCGGTGCCCACCGAGGTGCCCCTGGGGGCCAAGGCCGGCAAGGCGATCCTGGTTTCCGGCCACGATCTCAAGGATCTGGAGATGCTGCTCAAGCAGACCGAGGGCAAGGGGATCAATATTTACACCCACGGCGAGATGCTGCCGGCCCACGGCTATCCCGAGCTGAAAAAATACCCCCATTTCCACGGCCATTACGGCACCGCCTGGCAGAACCAGCAGAAGGAGTTTGCCGAGTTCCCCGGCGCCATCCTGATGACCACCAACTGCATCCAGAAGCCGGTGGAGGCATACAAGGGCAATATCTTCACCACCGGCCTGGTTGGTTGGCCGGGAGTGGCCCATATCGACGACAAGGGCTGCCCCAGCCTGCTGGACAAGGTCAAGAATGCCGTGGGTCTGGGTTGTGCCGGCAAGGGCAAGGACTTCGGGCCGGTAATCAAAAAGGCCCAGGAGCTGCCCGGCTTTGCCGCCGCCAGCGACAAGGGCAAGGTGATGGTGGGCTTTGCCCGCAACACCGTGATGGGTGTGGCCGGCACGGTGATCGAGGCGGTCAAGAACAAGAATATCCGCCACTTCTTCCTGGTGGCCGGCTGCGACGGCGCCAAGCCCGGCCGCAACTACTACACCGAGTTTGTCGAGAAGGTGCCCAAGGATTGCGTGGTGCTGACCCTGGCCTGCGGCAAGTTCCGCTTCTTCGACCAGAACCTGGGCGATATCGGCGGGATTCCCCGGCTGCTGGACGTGGGCCAGTGCAACGACGCCTACTCGGCCATCCAGATCGCGGTGGCCCTGGCCAACGCCTTCGAGTGCGGGGTAAACGATCTGCCCCTGAGCCTGGTCCTCTCCTGGTACGAGCAGAAGGCGGTGGCCATCCTGCTGACCCTGCTCCACCTGGGAATCAAGGACATCCGTTTGGGACCGAGCCTGCCGGCTTTCGTCACCCCCAACGTGCTCAACGTGCTGGTGGAAAACTTCGCCATCAAGCCCATCAGCACCCCGGATGAGGATCTGAAAACCATTCTGGGCTAGTCGAAAAACCGGAGGCGGAGGAGGACGGGCCCGGCCCGTTCTCCCCGCCATCCGCCAAAGCCAAACACCAGGAATACCCGGATAATCGCTACTTTTCGGGCACTGGAGAAATAAGATGCAATGCCCCGGACAGGACAGCCGTTATTGGACCGGCAACGCGGTGTTTGAAACCGCCTGTGAAAAGTGCGGGCACCCCCTGGAGTTTTTCAAGGACGACTCCACCCGGGTCTGCAAAAATTGCGGCCACCGGATGCTCAACCCCAAGATCGACTTCGGTTGCGCCTCCTACTGCCCCTACGCGGCCCAGTGCCTGGGGGAACTGCCCCCGGAGCTGTTGAAGAAAAAACAGGCCGAGCAGGTGGAGCAGGTGGCCCTGGAAGTCAAAAAGTTTTACGACCAGGATTTCGCGGCCATCGGCCATGCCGGCCGGGTGGCCCGCCAGGCCGCCGGATTGGCCGAAGAACGGGAGGATCTCAACCCGGCGGTACTGCAGATGGCCGCCTACCTCCACGGCCTCTACCAGCCCGAGGCGGGAGCTGCGGCCGCCGATGCGATCCGGGAACTGCTGACCCGGCTCAACGTCAATCCCGGCCTCAGCAACGAGGTAATCACCACCATCGCCCAACTTTACGGGGCCGGTGACGACAGCGCCAACCCCAACGTCAAAGCCCTGCAAGCAGCCCACCGCAAGGCCGAGTAAGCGACCACGGGGCACCACATCTTGCGGCGATCGAGTCGGCTCACATGCCTCAAGTACGCATCGCCGTCCCGCTTGCTTCAGGATGAACCCGATGATCAGTTACGATTTTTTTATATCTACGGAGCAATATCATGAAGGTAACCCGGAAAATTATTGAAATTGACGAAGACCTCTGCAACGGCTGCGGCCAATGCGTACCCGACTGCGCCGAGGGCGCCCTGGAGATCATCGACGGCAAGGCCCGGCTGATCGCGGAGAAATACTGCGACGGCCTGGGGGCCTGCCTGGGAGGCTGCCCCACCGGCGCCCTCAAGGTGGTGGAGCGGGTGGCCGACGACTTCGACGAGGCGGCGGTGGAAGAACTGCTGGCCGCCAAGAAGGCTGAAGAGGCCCAGGCCGCCCCGGCGGATACCATGGCCTGCGGCTGCGCCTCCTCCCATATCCAGAGCTTCGGGCCGGCCCTCACCCCCTGCCAGGCTGCCAATCAGCCCCGGGCCATGGGCGCGGCGGCGGCAGCCCCGGCCGGAACTTCGCCTTACGCCGCCGATCCGGCCCCGGCCCAGTCGTCCCTGACCCACTGGCCCATCCAGATTCGGCTGGTGCCGCCGGTGGCCCCCTTCCTCAAGGGCGCCGACCTGCTGATCGCCGCCGACTGCACCCCGGTGGCCCATCCCTCCTTCAACCGCGATCTGCTGCCCGGCAAGGTGGTGCTGCTGGGCTGCCCCAAATTCGACGACGCCGAATTTTACGTGGGGCGGCTGGCCGAGATTTTTCAAACGGCCGGCATCAAAAGCATTACCCTGGCCATCATGGAGGTGCCCTGCTGCGGCTCCATGCGCGGCATCGTCGCCGCCGCCCAGCAACGGGCCGGCACCGCCATCCCGGTCAAGGAAGTTGTGGTGGGAGTGCGCGGCAACCTCCTGTAACAATGCCGCCCGGTTCCTTTATCTGTAAAGGTTGGCATTAGCGGGGTGATGCGTTATATATGGCCATCCGCAAATCAGTTCAATGGAGGCTTTATGAACGGCATCACCCTTTCTCATCATAAAAAACCGGCAATGCGCCTCGGCCTGCTGCTTATGCTGCCGGCCCTGCTGCTCCTGCTCACCGCCGGCTGCGGCCAGAAGGATGATCTGGTGGAGACGGTTCCCCAGTTTTCCCTGACCTCGGTCCGGGACGGCAGCACCGTCACCAATCGTGATTTTCGCGGCCAGGCCATGGTGATTACCTTTTTCGCCACCTGGTGCCCGCCCTGCCGCCAGGAGGTTCCCACCCTGATCGCCCTCCAGAACAAGTACGGCGCCCAGAATTTTTCGGTGCTGGGCATCTCGGTGGACCAGGGCGACAGCCGGACGGTGCGCAACTTCATGATGGAGCTGGGCATCAACTACCAGGTGGTGATGAGCGACCGGGACACCCCCAAGAACTTCGGCAACGTTTTCGGAATCCCCACCACCTTTCTGGTGGACCGCCGGGGCAATATCGTGCAGCGCTATGACGGCTACGTCGATATCCGGGTGCTGGAGCGGGAACTCCAGGCCATTCTGGGTTAATGGGGGATTAGATGACCAGCGCCTCCCAAACCTCCCCGGAACTCTCCCCCGAACTCTCCTCGGAAGCAGCGGCCATCCTGGCCGGTCTGCAAAAGCGGCACCGGGTTTCCCTCTCGCCCCTGGCCATCCGCGAACACCGCCTGCAAATCCTCCAGCTTGACGACCTGGAAAGCCTGATCGGCGGCCTGGACCCCTTTGCCGATGTGGAAAAATTTCCTTTCTGGGTCAAGATCTGGGAGGCGGCGGTGGTCCTGGCCGACTTTATGGCCAGTCAGCCGCCGGTCGAGGACGGCCGGGTTCTGGAACTGGGTGCCGGCCTGGGCCTGCCCGGTCTGGCGGCGGCCGCTGCCGGGCACCGGGTGGTCTTAAGTGATTACGAAGAGCAGATCATTGACTTCCAGCGGGTCAGCGCCGCCGCCTGCGGGGTGACCCCGCAAGTGGAACATCTGCTGCTGGATTGGCTGGCGCCGCCGGCCGATCTGCCCCGGTTCACCACCATTATCGGGGCCGAAGTCCTCTTCCGGGAAGATTTCTTCCAGCCCCTGCTCACCATCTTCCGCCAATGCCTGGCCCCCGGCGGCACCATCTACCTGGCCCACGACTTCACCCGCAAGAGCCTGCCGGCTTTCCTGGCCCTGGCCGAAGCCGATTTTGAAATCGCCATGAGCCGCCGCCGGATGCGGGGAGACGGCAAAGAGCACACCATTATGCTGACCCGCCTCACCCGGCACCCGTAAGCGTTCAGCAGCGCCGCACCTTCGGGCGATCAGCCAGGCTTGAGTACACGGGGTACGAGGCACCTGGCTGCGGCCCGTGGGGCTAAATCATAAATTGGGGTCAGACACCAATTTCCAATTTCCGGCATAAATTGGGGTCAGACACCAATTTCCAATTTCCCGCAGCAATGGCACAGTGCAATTTGGCGGCTAATGGGGAAAAATGAAACCTTGAAGCATTTCATGAAGAAATTGGTGTCTGACCCCAATTTGCCGGTGAACGGTTACATCCATGCGCTATCGTGATCTGGACTGGGAAGCAATCTGGCAGGCGGAGCGGCGGCACAAGACCCGACCCCGGCGTAATCCCGCCGACTGGGATCGGCGGG
>OBJA01000621.1_pt1 | contig 29202 bp, 30 predicted proteins | sample 1519751 | NCBI WGS metagenome assembly OBJA01 (sample SAMEA3881238, study PRJEB22517) | soil metagenome | biome: lake sediment; feature: soda lake sediment; material: sediment, water from around vicinity | place: India | collected 2013-12-23 | depth 3 m
ATCATCACCCTGGATGGCCCACCCTTGAGCCTGGAAAACAAGCGTGCACTGGTAGCAGAACTGACGACACTGGCAGCACAAAAATATCAACTGCCCGAAGAAACCATCATTGTGTTGATCCGTGAAAACGCCCCGGATCAGGTCGGCATCGGCGGCACCCTGATTGCGGATCGCTGAGCAACATCATGCCTAAAAGATGTAAAGCTCTACCCGTGTTGCTATCCCTCAGCCTGTTCCTGATCTCCTGTGCCGGTAACCGACCGGACGGTCTCGGGGTATTTGACGGCAAGTTGTCACCCTGATGTCATCTTCAGTTACGGCAGTTTATTCCTGCCCCCTGTGTTATCGCGAAGAGACTAAGCACCTTGTCCACCAAACTCGTAAAGGACGACGCTACTGGCTGTGCCCTGACTGTCGACTGATTTTTGTCGACCCGACGGCGCGACCGGACCGGCAACGCGAACATGATATCTATCGCCAGCATAGCAACAGCCCGGCTCACTCCGGCTATGTCGCCCTTTTACAACGCATCATCGAACCTGCTCTGCCGTTTCTGAACCCTTCCATGCACGGCCTTGACTATGGCTGCGGACCCGGACCAACCTTGAGTGTTCTCCTCAAAGAAGCCGGGCTTCGCTGTGCTATTTATGACCCCATGTTCTTTCCCGAATGGCCATCAGGACCCTTCGACTTTATCTTCGCTACTGAATGTTTCGAACATTTTCATACCCCGGCGCGGGAAATAAAACGACTGAACAGCCTGCTCAACCCCGGCGGCTACCTGTTTGTCATGACCGACCTCTGGCATGAAAGCCTTGAGTTGCGCACCTGGAACTATCTCACCGATCCAACCCATGTGAGCTTCTTTCATCTGGATACCTTCACCCATATCTGCCATGAATACGGTTTCAAACTGATGAACTGCGATGGTAAAAGGATTGTCATGCTGCAAAAAAGGAAACAGCCCGCATGATGATAGTCATGCGGGCTGCTGATTTGACAGTTAAGGGCCGACAGTCATTCTCTGGCTGAAAAACTATCTGTCCTCTGGTGGCTTTTCTGATGCTGAATCGTTTTTCTTACTTCCGTCACGCGGAAGTTTACAACTGTCGGACATTCAGGTCTGAATCCCTAACCGCGGCAAAACCCAGCGATTAAGAATAAACCAGACGGCAACAATACCAAGGATAAGCGTCCATTCCATTAGATTCTCCCTTTGTCTGTATTACACCCATCCTACCTGAAGCCCCCACTAAAGTCAATTATTTATATATCTATATGTTCTTGGGAATGTGAATGGTTACCATCAATCCTCCATGGGGCTGGTTCTCTGCCTTTATTCCTCCGCCATGAAGAGCAATCGCGCTCCTGGCAATAGCCAGCCCGATACCGGTACCGCCGCTCTGACGATCACGGGCATGCTCTACCCGATAAAAGGGATCAAAAATCTTGTCCAGAGCCTCCACCGGCACCCCAGGTCCCTGATCAGCGACCCGGACAATCCAACAACTGTTATCAGCGTCCAGTGTCACTCGAATTTCACTGTTGTCAGTGGTATATTTGACCGCATTACGGATAACATTTTCACAGGCCTGGGCCAGCAACTCGGCAGCACCATAGCAGGGTGCCGTCTCAAGCCCCGCAAGCATCACCCGGCACTGGCGCGCCCCGGCCTCATAGTCGGCATCATGAACCAGTCTTTCCAGCAACTCCCGCAGATCAAGCTCAGTAAAAGGTTGCTTGCTGATGCCACTGGTCATGCGTGTCAATCCCAGCAGCTGACCGATCATTTCATTCATCCGTTCAGCTTCAAGCCCAATACGTTCCAGGGCCTTTTCTCCGGCGGCGGTGGATGCCTGTTGGCGGGCCAACTCCAGAGCCACATTCAGGCGAGCCAGCGGCGAACGCAGCTCATGGGAAAGATCACGCAGCAGTTGCTGCTGATCGGAAACCAGGGTCTGGATTTTTGCTGCCATATTATCGAAATCCCGCGCCAGGCCGGCCAGTTCATTTTTTCCTTTGATCTGGTCACCGATGCGGGTCGCCAGATTGCCGGAAGCAAAACGGTGGGTTGCCTCGCGCAAGCGACTGATGGGTGCCACCAGAGAACGCGCCAACACCAGACAGACGGCTGCTGTGATTATCAGGAGCAACAACAATTGCACACCAAGTAACCCATGGGTCATGACCTTGAATAGATCCCGTGGGGCCGGACGCTCCGGCAGGGAGATAACCACGATGTAGTCTCGGCCACTTGCCCCTCTGACCGTGGCAGCAAAAGCATTACGTTCCCCCTGCATCGGCAGTACCACTTCACTACTGCGCAGAGCCCGTGCCGCCATCTGCTGAACCCGACGGTGCAAACGACGGTCACTGAGAAGCTGAACCTGATGATCAAAAAGAATCAGGTCAATTCCCGACTCACGTAATAGACGTTCTGTATATTGATCTACCGCTGGAATTCCCGCTGATTCATAGGCGCGAATAGCTTCGCGCCCGTACTCGGTAATCGCTCGGCGGGTAAAACTCTGATGTGCCAGTAAAGGAAACTCCTGATTACGGAAATAGGTCAGCACCACAACCGATGCAGTGACCAGCAGAATGATCAATAGAAAATAAAGGAATATTTTCAGAAACAGACTGCGCATCAGCTTGATGACTCCGGCAACGAGTAAAGATAACCAATACCTCGAACGGTACGGATCCGCTCAGTTTGCTGATAGCTGTGGCCCAGCTTTTTGCGCAAAGCACTGACATGGACGTCAATACTGCGATCATAGGCTGACAATTGCCGCCCCAGCACCTGGGCAACCAGATCTTCCCGACTGACAATTCCACCGGCATGGGCAAGAAGTATTTCCAGCAGACTGAATTCCACCGAGGTCAGTTCCACCCCCTCACCATTCTGCTTGACGGTCCGGTTGGTAGCATTCAGGACAATGTCTCCGACTCGGTATTCCGGCTGCATCCTTGTTTTTGTACTACCGCCGCCTGCAGGCCCTTCCAGTCGGCGCTGGATTGCCCGGATTCGTGCCACCAGTTCACGGGGATTAAAGGGCTTGGGTAAATAATCATCAGCACCCAGTTCCAGGCCGACGATACGATCGACGTCATCGCCGCGAGCTGTCAGCATGATCACCGGAATGCGGCTGACTTCACGAATTTTGCGTAGAACATCAAAACCGTTAAGACCGGGCAACATGACATCCAGCACCACTAAATCACAGGATCGACCAAGAGCCGCCTCAACCCCCTGGTCACCACGATGCTCTGCTTCAACCAGAAACCCCTCACCGCTTAAGTAGTCGTGCAAAAGCTCACACAACTCCATGTCATCATCAATTACCAGAATCCGTTCCATGGTTTTATTTGCTCCTGTTGTCCAGGGTCGCCAGCCCGTTGGGTAACTGACCTATCATACCCCTCGACCATTTCTTGTGCTGTAAAGAATTGTAAAGCAGTGTCATGGCCACTACTTTACATAACTTTACCCTGTCCTCACAGCTCTTAACCCACATTTACCCAAACATTGGCTATAGTCTGATCATCGACGCACCAATGATTCACATTTAACCAGCAAACAGATAAAAGGAGAATGACGATGAAAAAAACAACGTTAATCAGTATGCTTGTTGTCGGACTACTGCTGACCGGAACCCAGGCCTTCAGTTGGTCCGGCGGTCCGGGAATGCGTGGAGGCCAGGATAGTCCCCGTGCTATGCAGCGCATGACCGAAGAACAACGTCAGCAGCGCCAGCAACTACAACAGGATAAAATGGCCGTGATTCTTGATTTGACAGAAGAACAACAGCAGCAGTGGCAAACCCTGCGTGATCAGCGTCGTGCTCAGCAGGAAGCCCTGCGGACAGACATGCAAACCAGTCGTAATCAACTGCGTGAAGTAGCCAGGGCCGCTGATGCTGACGAAACCCGAATCCGGGCGGCAGTGCAGGAGCAGGCTGAGCTGAAAACCCGAATGATGGTCGAAGGTGCCAAGCATCGTCAGCAGGTCGCTGCGCTTTTGACCCCGCAACAGCAGGAAAAAATGGAGCAACTGCGGAATTTGAGAGGTGAAAACACTTACGGCAAGCGCGATCGTGCCAGAAATTGTGTCGGCGCGGAATGTGTTCCGGCAGAAAGAGGCAGCCGCCGTGGTGGCCAGGGTCCGCGCATCTAAACCACTAACACCAACTCAATAACATAGCGCCCGACACTCTATTTACGTGTCGGGCGCTTTCTTGTTTGAAAGTAACAAAAAACTGAATCTGGTTATACCCTTGGCTCAGGTAAATCAGGAAAAGGGAGATAGATTCTGCGACTATCCTGTGCTCCGCGCAGAAAGACAGCAGGCTTATGCTCCGTTCGGCTGTGCCATTGTCATCCTGCGCGCAGTCGCAGGATCCAGATTGCCAACGGTGCGTAGCGGTTTTGATCCACTGCCCGGCGCAATTGGAGTGAAATAGATCTCAGGTCAGAACAGCAACACCGGACAACGGACATTGTGCAGCACGTAATTAGCGACGGAACCGAACAACACATCGCGAATCTCACCACGGCCACTGCGGCGGCCCAGCACCAGCAGGTGAAAATCCTCGCTGTTGGCAATCTGCGGAATCAAACGCCGCGGCATGCCGAATTCAATCCGCAGATCCACATCCAGCCCGGCCTCACGTAATCTTTGCACAATTTGTCCCATCCGCTCAGTCGCCGCCAGCAGGGCATTTTCCCGTACCATCTCAATTTGAAAGTCAGGAATCATCCGGTATGCCAGCTGATCATTGATCACATGCAACAACACCAGATGGGCGCTGAACCTCTGGCGGTTGGCAATGATATCATCAATGGTTTTTTGGGTTGTCGGCGAATCATTGATCGGAACCAGAATAGTGGGATTCATCGGCTGCTCCTGTCATCTGTTATCAAGCAACAACACATGAGACGGCAAAACTAAGGAAGAAACTGTAACAACATCCGGGCATCATCACCTCGGAGACTGTCTGCTAAACTGAGCAATCCATCTTCGAGGTAACGGGTCTTGTAGCCTTTGGTCCGCAAATACGCCATCGCCAGAATTGCCCGATCTTTATGGGGACAGGCAGTAATGATCAGTTTGTCCTTGGGCAGTTCATCCAGACGATGTGGCAATTCGTTAAGGGGAATATGCAAGGCAAAGTTGAAATTCCACACTTGCTGTTCTTCAGAAAAACGAATATCCAACAACACTGCCTCGTCATCCATAAGGTGTTCGAGCAAAAAAGCACTGTTGGCTTTCATTTCCCGTCGCGCATCGTAATCGTAACCAAGCAGATACTCCTCAAGACTTTGAGCCGCTACAGGATTTTCTTGGGCGACAGCAGGCAAAGAAATCAACAGCAACATCGCGGCAACCAGCATGGATTTCGAGTATGTTCTTGTCATCAGATAAAAACCTTTTCATTTTATTTACTGATTATCAGCAATCTTCCGCAGTCACCGTTTTATCCCCTGGGAGAGGGGGAGTTTTTGACCTTTTTAAGGCCCCCTCATCCGGCTTTTTTACCACCTTCTGCCCCAGGAGAAGAGCATCGACGGAAGATGAGTGCTAATCTGATTTCATTTTAAGCGCAGATGCTCACTGTCCGCCGGTTCAACCGTACACCATACGCGGCAAAAACAACACCAGATCAGGCCAGAAAGTTAACAGCAACAGGATGGCAATCTGAATCAGCAAAAAGGGCATAACTGCTTTGGAGACATAGACCAGATCGCGGTTAACCGTTGCCCCGGCAATATAGAGACTGACCCCGAGGGGTGGAGTACAATAGCCGATACCCAGATTGATGGTCATCAGCAGGCCGAAGTGCATGGTATCGACGCCAAACTGATTGAGCAAAGGCAAAAAGATCGGGGTCAGGATCAGGGTGGCAGAAATAATATCCATGAACATACCGATGACCAGCAGCAGAATATTGACTGCCAGCAGGAACACCCAGGGAGAATCGATGCTACTGACGACCGCAGTGGCAATCTTGTTGGGGATCTGCTCAAAGGTGAGGTATTCACCAAACACCGAGGCCCCGGCCACAATGATCAGCAGGGTTGCCGAGGTGACGGCGGAAGAGACGACTACGCGTTTGACATCACGCAACTTCAAATCACGATGGATGACGATCTCAACAAAAAAGGCGTAAAAGCAGGCGACCACCGCCGCTTCGTTGGCGGTAAAAAGTCCGGAATAGATACCACCGAAAATCAACACCGGCAACATCAGCGCCCAGATACTCTCGCGCACCACCTTGACCGCCTCTTTGAATGACGGACGCTCCAGAGTTGGAATTCCCTGCTTTTTACAGACGATGTAGGCATAGATGCTCATAGCCGCCATAATGATCAGGCCGGGGATAAAACCGGTCAGAAACAACGCCTCCAGTGGATCATTACTGACCATGCCGTAGAGAATCATGGCAATGGACGGAGGGATAATGACACCGAGGATCGGTGCCGTGGTCATCACCCCGACGGAGAATTTCTCATCATAGCTATTCTTGATCAGCGCCGGAATCATGAAACCACCGATTGCCACCACCGTTGCAACGGTAGAACCGGAGATGGCTCCAAAAAAACCACAAGCAAGAATCCCCGCCATGGCCAGTCCGCCGGGGAGGAATCCCACCAGCACATTGGCGGTGTTGATCAGTTTTTTGACGATAGTCCCGGTGGTCATGATATTGCCGCACAGGACGAAAAACATCACCACCACCAGGGCAAATTTATCCATGCTGCGATACAGAACTTCAATAACAATGCGCGGATCAATACCGATAAGAAACACCAGCCCGAAAGTCCCGGCAAAAAACAGGGCCATGAACACCGGAACCGTGGCAGCAAGGCAACCGAGCAACAGGGCAAGAATCAGCAGGTAACTCATTTCCATCTTATTTCTCCCCGGTCACATCCTGAATGCCGCGCCAGTCTTCAACCATCACCACCAGGGTGCGGAAAAACATCATCACCCCCATCAACGGCAGCACGGCATAGAAATACCACTCAGGAATCTGCAGGGTACTGGTTCGGGCAAACTGATCATGATACATCATGCTTGTCATCTGCCATCCCAGGTAGACCATCACCCCGGAAAAAAACAGCACCGCAAGATGAGAAAGCAGGGTCAGGGGGCGCTTTAACACCGGAAAAATCTGGGGCAGGGCATCAATTCGAATCAGGGAGCGGCTGCGAATAGCGGTAACAGCGCCAATATAGGTCGAGAAGAAAATCACCTTGCGCACCACTTCATCCGACCAGAAAATATTGATGTCGGTACCAGCCTTGCGCAGGATAACATTGGCCATGGCCGCCAGCAGCGCCGCACAAACTGCGATAAACAGGGACCACTCTTCTACAAAAAGAAAGGCTCGATCAATTTTTTTAAAGATTTGTTTTACCATCGCCTGCGTCTGACTCCGTCTTATAAATAACCTTGCATTCTACCTGAAGACAAACGGGGCCGGAGAGGGATCCTCTCCGGCCCCGTCATGGCGAGGGCGATTATACAGAGATTATCTTTAACTGCCAAGCTTTGCCCGAACCAGCGCCAGATACTCTGCGCCAATCCGTTCACTCCAGCGCTGCAGCACCGGCTCTGAAAGCTCCTTCAATTCTTCAATGCTCTCATCCGTCAGACGATAAAATTCAACGCCCTGGGCTTTGGCAGCATTGACCTGATCTTCGTGTTGCTGCCGGGTGATCTCCCGTGACTTGGCGCTCTCTTCTTCAATCACCCGCAAAAATGTCGCCCGCAAATCGTCCGGCAAGCGATCAAGCCAGCGCTTGTTAATCAGATGGACAAAGAGCCCTTGAGCATAATCGATCTCGGTAAAGTGTTTGGCAACATTGAACTTGTTGGTGATATTACAAACGATGGCCGTATGATCAAGACCGGAAATAACCCCGGTCTGCAGCGCTTGCGGCACGTCAGGCCAGGGCATAACGGTAAAGCGCAACCCCCAGGCCCGATAAGCATCAGTATTCACCGGTGCTTCGGCAATACGGAAATTAACCCCTTTGGCCTCTTCGACGGTACGGACCGGGGTTGTGGTTGCCCAGCCATAGGGGCCATAACTGGTGATATCAGCAACGACAATGCCACCGCGCAAGGTACTTTCGGCGAAGGGACCCCAGAGTTCCGGATCCTGACGAAACTGTTCGAGTTTGTCAAAGGTATCAACCACATAGGGCAAATTGACAATTCCCAGGGTATCGGCAACGTTAGCAGCTGCCACTGATGAACTGAGCATGCCGTGAACCGCCCCCAGACGCAGCTTGCTGATCACGTCACGCTCACCACCCAGTTGCGCCAAGGGACGAAAATCAACATAGATCCGACCGTTGGTTTCCTCCCAGACGCGATCACGAATCCGGTAGCCAACCCCGGCTCCTTCCATGGCTGGGTGAGAAATATTTGACAGAAGATAGGTAAACTGAGCCCCCCGAGGATCAAATTGGGGCTGCCAGCTCGCCAGGGGATCGGCCTGACTCGCTGCTCCATGGGCAACAAGACCAAGCAGCAGCACTAGCATTAACGCAACAATTTTTTTCACTTTAGACCTCCAGTATCAAGTTATTACCAAACCTTGTTTGATATTCTTAAACAAAAGTTAAATTACAATAAATTCAACCAGTTACAGTTACTCTGTATACACTTGACAGGAGCTTCAGGTCAATAAAAAAGCCGGGAGATAAAACCATCCCGGCTTCTGTCGACATGTGCAGCGTGCAATATGATCAGTTATCCAGACGCTCCCGTACCCGCTGGAGGAAATCAGCGCCAATGCGCTCTTCCCACTGCTTGATGATCGGCTCGGACTGCGCTCTCATCGTCGCCACATCGTCCGACGACAACCGATAGAAAGTCACTCCGGCAGCCTCTGCCTTGGCGATTTCACGCTGATCCTGCTCTTCGCCGGCCAACCGCGCCCTGGCACTTTCTTCGTTAATAACCCGCAACAGGGTCTCGCGTAGATCTGCCGGCAAGCGCTGCAGCCAGCGTTCGTTGATCAGGTGGATATACAACCCCTGGGCGTAGTCGATCTGGGTGTAATGTTTTGCGGTATTGAAGAAATTTCCGGTACTGACGACCGTCGGGGTATGATCAAGACCGGAAATCACCCCGGTCTGCAATGCTTGCGGCACATCGGGCCAGGGCATAACGGTAAATTGCAGCCCCCAGGCGCGATACATATCGATATTGACCGGGGCCTGGGCAATGCGAAAAATGACCCCTCTGGCGTCGTTAAGATTGGTGACCGGAGTGCGTGTAGCCCACCCGTAACCCCCATAGGCGGTAAAATCAACGACGCGGATACCGGAACGCAAGGCTTCGGCACCATACTCTTCAAAGAGTTCGGCATCGTTACGAAACTGCTGAAGTTGCTCAAAGCTGCCGACCAGAAAGGGTAAATTGACCAGACCCAGGCGCGGCGAAATGTTCGGCGCAGCCACCGACGAACTCATCATGCCGTGCACAGCCCCCATTCTGAGCTTGCCGATAACATCCATTTCACCGCCAAGCTGGGACATGGGGCGGTAATCGACATAGAGGCGGCCGCCGGTTTCTTCCCAGACCCGATCCCGAATGCGGAAGCCCACACGCGCTCCTTCAATCGCCGGGTGGCCGACACAGGACAACAGGTAGGTATGCTCCGCTGAGCGCGGATCAAATTGGGGCTGCCAGTCCGCCAAAGGGTCATTTGCCATAATCGAACCGGGCAGCAGCAACAGGGCTGTAAACAGAATCGCTGTCAGTCTTTGCATCATCGCCTCTCTCCTTGTAAAAAAACAACATGGCATGGATGCGACAGTAAAACATAATCCCGCATTTGAAACAATATTTTGATCAGGGCGTTACAAGCTTTATACCGTTTGATGACAACACTTTTTCTTGGCTATATGTTGATACTATGGTACTCCGACAAACACAGTATCGGCAAAACTGCTGCCCACACATTCGACTCTGTGTTAATGAGTAATACAGGCACTGCAAATATGTAGCTTCCCAGCCGGGAGAAAATGATGATCCATGTCCCGATCCACACCCCCCATCAAAACTGAACTGCTGGCACCGGCCGGTAGCCTTGAAGCCTTCTTCGCTGCCGTTGATGCCGGAGCCGACGCTGTTTATACCGGCCTGAAGGACTTTTCCGCCCGTGCCAAGGCAAAAAATTTCAGCCTGGCCGACATCGAACGCATGACCAGCTATCTGCATGCCGAAGGGAAGCGGCTCTACGTTACCCTCAACACCCTGATCCGGGAAAACGAACTGTCCCACCTGATCGACACCCTGTCGGCACTGGAGTCTTTTGCCGTTGATGCCGTCATTATTCAGGATCCGGCCATCTGGAAACTGACCCGGGAGCATTTTCCCGGTCTCGACATTCACGCCTCAACCCAGATGACCATCCACAACGTCGCCGGTATCAAGATGCTCGAACGCCTCGGCTTTACCCGCGCGGTTCTGGCCCGCGAGCTGACGCTGGCAGAAATCGCCTTTATCCGCAGCCAAACCAACCTTGAACTGGAACATTTCATCCATGGAGCCCTGTGTTTTTCCTTCAGCGGTCAATGTTATTTTTCTTCCTTTTTAGGTGGCAAGAGCGGTAACCGTGGCCGCTGTGCCCAGCCCTGTCGGCGCAACTATCGCCATCACCAGCAGCAGGGATTTTTCTTTTCGCCCAACGACCTGTCTGCCATTGATCTGCTGCCGGAACTGGAAGCGGCGGGCATCTGCAGTTTCAAGATTGAAGGGCGCATGAAAAGTGCCGAATATGTTCACAAGGTCGTTGGCGCTTATCGGCGGGTCATGGATGCTCCGGCATCTGAACGTAAAAAGGTTCTGGCAGAAGCCAAGCAACAGCTCAAAGAAAGCTTCGGACGCCAACCGACCCGTGGTTTTCTTGCCGGAAAACAACCGGATGACATGGCCATCCCCTCGCAAAAAGGCGCGACCGGTCGCTTTGTCGGTAAAATCCACCAGGCCCAGGGTAAGCGCCTCAGCTTTACCCCAACAGCACCATTGCACTTAGGTGATCGCCTGCGTATTCAACCGGCCAACGATAAAAGCGGCAGCGCTTTTACCTTGCGGCAGCTGTTTGCCGGTCCAAAGCAGGTCAATAAGACCGCAGCAGGCAAGCCGGTCACGGTAATTTCACCCTTTGATCAACGTTTCAAACCGGGCGACAGCGTTTTTATGGTTGCCAGTGCCGACGCCTACACCTTAAGTGACTCTGCGGCGCGGCGCAAACTCGATCAACGACGGGCCACAGGCGAGATGGTCGATCTCAACATTGAGGTAACAGCTGAAAAAATCCGGATAAAAGCCACCGTTGGTGGCCAGACAGCGGATTTCAGCTATCCGATCACCAGCTTTGCCGCCATCCATCAACCCCTGGATGCAGATATTCTCCAGCAGGTCTTTGCTGCTGTTGCCGATGAACCCTTTACCCTTAACCGTTTGACCTGTTCCGACCTGCCTGCCATCGTCATTCCGCCGAAAGAACTGAAACAGATCCGTCGTACCTTTTACCGCGACCTGCGTCTGGCCCGCCAGCAAGACATACAACGCCGCCGCCACGACCAGCGCCAGGCGGCCCTGGGTTCTCTGCTGGAAAACGGCCCCGGCAAACCGCAATCCGGACAGTTTCGCGTGCTGGTGGGGGATACCAGAGAACAGCATCTGTTAAGCAATGAGCTGGTCGACAGTCTCCTGGTTCCCCTGCATCGTCACAGTGTGCAACATGCCGACAAGCTGAAACGCCGGGCCGACAAGATCATCTGGGATCTGCCCTTTATCCTCTTTGATCAGGACTGGAACGACTATCAATCCGCTGTTCGTTCTCTGCATGCCATCGGTTTCCGCCGTTTTCGCCTGAGCAATATCGGGCACTTTCACCTCTTTGATGGGCTCGAACATCTTCAGCTGTACAGCAGCTTTCGACTCTTTGCCCTCAACAGCCAGGCCGTCTGCGCCTGGGCCGCACTGGGCATTATCGATGTCGAGCTTTACATAGAGGACGACCAGGATAATATAAGCGCCATCCTGACGCGCCAACTGCCGGCAGCAACGTCCCTGATGGTTTACGGACGCACTCCGTTACTGACTTCGCGCATTCAGATTCGCCAGATCCGCAACGATGGTCTGGTGCTCTCGGACCGTGACGATGTTTATCGAGTCCAGCCGCGTCAGGGATTGACCTGGCTTTACAGCGAAACGCCTTTTTCTTTTATCGCTCAAAAAAAAGAACTCGAACGGCTTGGCTGCAATGGCTTTATCCTCGACCTGTCGCACTGCGGCAGCAACAGCGTCACCGGAAAGCAGGTGCTGCAAGCTGTCCAGCAAGGCATTGATCCGGATAACTGCAGCAAGTTCAATTTTGTCACCGGGCTGGAATAACCCGGTTTTCTGACTCTTCATAACGCCATTGCTCTAGCCACCAAACCCGACTATAGTACCAGCGTGGCAAGTTCAAGGATGGAGGATATCATGCTGCAACGGCGATCGATGATTCATGTATCACTGGCAATTGTTGCCCTGATCATTATTTTTTACCCCTATTTCAGCAATAAACCTGATCCGCAAAAGGTTGAAGAAGCGTCCACCGCTGCCCAGGCCTTCCTTCATCTCCTCGACGAAGGCAGCTTTGAAGAAGCCTGGCGTCAGAGCACCACCTTTTTACGCAGAGACATTCCGCTGGAAACCTGGCTGACACAGCTCGATCTGGTCCGAGGGCGGGTCGGCGGTATGGTGGAGCGCAAGCATACCGACTTGAACTATACCAAAGAAGAAATAGAGGGAATTCCCGAGGGGGAATACCTGTCCTTCTTTTACACCACCCGCTTTGACAACCGTGATCAGGCCAGAGAGCGTGTCACTCTCTATCATGAAGCCGGTGAAACCTGGCGTGTGGCAGGTTATTTCATTGAGTAATGTGTGAACATCCCGTACCGGATTGGATAATCAGATGACCACCACTGATTCTCCATCTCCCCGCCAGGACAATCCAGCTCCCTGCTGCCCTCTGGGTGCGCTGAACTGCCCATTCCCTGCCGGCCTGGAGTTATTACAGCAGGAGCTTGACTGCCTCACGCACCAGGTTCGTACCGATCCGTTGACCGGTGTCGCCAACTTCCGATTTTTTACTGCAACTCTTGAACATGAGATCGAACGCTCACAACGTAACGGCAGACCCACCAGCCTGTTGATGATCGATATCGATCATTTCAAAAAGGTCAACGACAGCCATGGGCATGAGATCGGCAACCAGGCCCTGATTCATGTGGCCAGGCTGATTGTTGAACAGGTACGAAAACTCGACAGTGTTTGCCGTTACGGCGGCGAAGAGTTTGCTGTTATTCTTCCCGAAACCGATCTTTTCGCCGGCATTCCCGTTGCCGAACGGATCCGCCGGTCCCTGGCCGATACCCCCTTGATCCTTGACCAGTTTGAACTGACGCTGACTGCCAGTCTTGGCCTGGCAACCTATCAACCTTACTCCTTAAGCTCCGCCGAAGAGCTTATCACCCAGGCAGACCATTACCTCTATGAAGCCAAACAGAGAGGACGCAATCAGGTCTGCCATGCCGATGTACCGTCATCCGAAAGTATCAGCAGTGAAGAGAAGCAAACCCTCTTCAATCTCTTCGGACGCGGCACAACAACAAAGGATTGACTATGAAAATCGTTGTTCTGGATGGATACACCCTCAACAGTGGAGATCTCGACTGGAGCCCGTTGAAAGCTCTGGGAACCTGCATCATCCATCAGCGTACCGGCGCAGATCAGATTATCGATCGGTCTCGTGACGCCGATATCATCCTCACCAACAAGGTGCCGATCAGCGCAGACACCATGGCCGCCCTGCCGGATTTGCGTTATATCGGCGTGCTAGCCACCGGGGTCAACATCATCGACCTGAACGCCGCCAGAGAGCGCGGCATCATTGTCACCAACGCCCCAGGGTACAGCAGCGACTCCGTCGCACAACTGGTCTTTGCCCTGTTATTGGAAATGGTCCAGCAAGTCGGCCATCACGCCCGGATGGTTGCAGAGGGGGCCTGGGTTCGTTGCGAGGACTTCAGCTTCCGCGATCGGCCCCTCTCCGAACTGTCCGGCAAGGTGATGGGGGTCGTCGGTTACGGCGAGATTGGTCGTCGGGTCGCCACCATCGCCCGTGCCTTTGGCATGCAGGTGCTGGTACAAACCGCGCATCCGGAAAAATATCAGAAAGAGCAGGGGGTCACCTTTGTCGCTGTCGAACACCTGTTCACCGATAGCGATGTGATCAGTCTCAACTGCCCGCTGACACCGGAAACCGATCAACTGGTTAACACTGCCCACCTCGCCCGCATCAAACAAGGGGCACTGCTGATCAATACCGGTCGCGGTCAACTGGTCGATGAAGCGGCCGTGGCCGAAGCTCTGGAAGACGGCTACCTCGGAGGTTATGCTACCGATGTGCTGTCGAGCGAACCACCGCGGGAGGACAACCCCCTGCTGAGCGCTCCAAATTGCATTATCACTCCCCATATTGCCTGGGCTACCCACGAAGCCCGCATGCGCCTGCTCGATACGGTGGTCGGCAACATCGAAGCTTTTGTCGCCGGGGAACCCCGCAACCGTGTCGCATGATGAGCATCTGCGACCGGTACCAACAGATATACGCTATCTGGCAACAGTTGGATCAGGACATCCTCGAACTGCGGCAGACACATCAGCAGCAGGGGGGAACAATCTACTGCCGCCAGGGCTGCGGCAATTGCTGCACCCTGGCAGTCAACTGCAGCTATCCTGAAGCTGCCCTGTTGGCAACAACACTGACAGACCGGCAGCGCCACCAGATTCTGGTCAAGCTGCCACTGCTCAAGCAACTCTGTCAGGCAGCCACCGGACTGAAATCCTTCTTGCAGTCATATCGCGATCAGTTCGGTGGCTGTCCCTTGCTCGATGCAAAGGCAAACTGCTCCAGCTACGACAGCCGCCCCCTGTCGTGCCGAGCCCTGTTGTCCACACGCCCTGAAGCCTGGTGCGGCATTGATTTCTCCACCCTGCACCCCTTGGAAAAACAGGCATTTTTAAGCAGCCTCGATGCTGCTGTTGTCGCCTATCCCAGTCACTATCTGGCAGGCCCGCTGGAACGGGCGGCAGCACTGGAAAGATCTCTGGCAGATGAATACGCCGCACAATACCAGGTCCATATCAGCGGCAATATGATCTGGCTGCTGGGCCTTGAGCTCAATTCACAGGTTGGTGAGCGCCTGGCGCGAAAAAACGATGAGATCCTTGACTGGTTGCTGGAGCAGCAGAAACAGTATCCCTATTTAATGCAGGTGACGCTTCGGACGCCCTGATAACCGCCTGCTCATCCCTCCCTTTTGTAAAAGACCTTTACAACCGGCGGGTTGCACTCCATCAAATTGCACCTTGTCTGCCACCTTGTTAAGCCCTCCCCCCAGGAACGCCCTTGTATCTCAAACCGACGGTCCGTATGCCATCAGACGTCTTCCCTCTACCAATCGGCAAAACTTCTGAACCTGGCCCACTGCCATCGCAACACTATTGGCATCATCTGTGCTAGTTGCCTTTTCGACAATGATGTCATCAGGCTGTACTAATGGATAACGAAGGGAGTTTTCACCATGTTCCACCAGAACCAGTTATTATTCAGAGCCCTGCTTGATATCGGTAGAGAGCTGGCTGCCATTACCGACATTGATGCGCTGCTGCAACGAATTCTGCAGGTATCTCAAGAAGTTTTCAATTTTGACAACGCCATCATTCGCCTGATCCGTTCCGACACCGACACTCTGGAAACTGTTGCCAGCTACGGCTACAGCGACGATGCGACGTCGCGACCGATACTCCTCGGTGAGGGGATCATGGGAAAGGCCGCCAAGTTTGGACGTCCTTACCTGATTAATAATATTGCACCAGAGGATGACTATATTCCCGGTATTGACGCCGCCCGTTCAGAAATGGCCGTTCCGCTCATCGCACGTGACAAGGTGATCGGTGTCTTTAATGTTGAGAGTCAACACCCCGAGGCCTTTAGTGCCCAGGACTGTGACACCCTGGCTATTCTTGCCGGACAGGCGGCCATCGCCATCGATAATGCTCATCTTTATCGCGACCTGTGTCAGGTCTCGCAGGAGAAGGAACGGCTCTATCATCTCAACGAACAGATTCTGTCCAGTATCAGCATCGGCATCTACACCGTTGACACCGACATGCGTATTACCTCGTGGAACCAGAGTATGGTCCGCATGAGCGGTATTTCCGTCACCACTGCCATCGGCAAACCACTGCTTGATCTGTTTCCGAATCTCAAGGAAGAAGGCATTGCCGACCATCTGCAACAGGTTTTAACTCATGGTGAACCTCAACGTCTGCGTATCCTCCACCGTGGCCAGGCTGGGCAGAACCGCTTGCAGAATCGCTTCATGGCACCGCTGCAGGTGGCGGAAAAGCGGGTTGGTGCCGTTATTGTTGTTGAAGATATCACCGAATTCGAGCAACTGCTGGAGCAAACCCTGCAATCGGAAAAGCTGGCAGAAATCGGACGGATGAGTGCCGGTATCGCTCATGAAATCAACAACCCGCTGGCTGTCATCAGCTATGCCTGTCAGATCCTGCAGGATGAGCAAAAAACGACCAACCAGCAACAGGATATGCTTGAGCGCATCAATCTGGAAGTTGAACGCTTGCAGCATCTAACCTCGGAATTGCTTTCCTATTCCGGACGTCAAGATGACAAGCGGGCACCGACGGATCTCAATCAGACCCTTGAGGACGTCCTGACCCTGCTATCCTACGAAATGAAAAAACACGACGTCAGGATCACCACAACCCTTGGTGCTCTCCCTCTGCAAAATCTGGACGCCAATAAATTCAAGCAGATCTTTATCAATCTGATGCTGAATGCCGTTCAAGCGATGGGTTCAGGAGGAAAAATTCATATCAAGACAACTGTCACCCCGGATCAATGTCTCCTGATGCAGTTCATCGATTCCGGACCGGGGATACCTGATTCCCTCAAGGAACAGATTTTTGAGCCCTTCTTTACCAACCGTAAAGACGGCACCGGCACCGGTCTGGGGCTGTATCTGTGCCGTAAAATCATCAGTTCCTATCAAGGAAGCCTGACTGTTGTCGACCATCCTGAGGGGGGATGCTGCTTTGAACTGAAATTGCCCATCACTGTCGAATAAACAGCAGTAACTCTCTTGCTCTTTTTTTATCCAATCAGACCATGGCAGTGCCTAAATAAAGTGCAACTCTTAACGATCGGCGGATGCTACTGCCGCGACAACACCAAAAAATAGAATTGGCACAAAGCGTGCTATGTAAAAAAGTCGATTCGTTCACAAGGACACCCGACCCGGCATCGGACAGCCGGCACCACAAACCAGGGCAGAGTCCTTGACACAATCAAATAACGGCTCGAGCAAAGGCGCTCTGAACCCACCACGATGGGTTTATTGCGCCTTTATTATTTTTACAACCACAAAGGAGAGGTAATGGGATGAAAAAAGTCGAATGCATCATCAAACCATTCAAACTTGAGGACGTCAAGAACGCAATTTGTGAACTTGGCATCACCGGCATGACCGTCAGTGAAGTGCGTGGATTTGGTCGGCAAAAGGGACATACGGAAATATACCGTGGCGCTGAGTACCAGGTCGATTTCATCCCCAAGATCAAACTGGAAATGATCGTTTCTTCTGACCGGGTAGATGAGCTTGTCAGCGCTATTCAGCGCGAGGCCAACACTGGTCGCATCGGTGACGGAAAAATTTTTGTCAGCAGCATTGATCAATCGATTCGTATCCGCACCGGTGAATCCGGTGAAGATTCCCTTTAGTTTGACCCTCTCTGAACTATTTAACTGCGTGTAAAAGGAGACTTAAGAATGAAAAAGCAACTGATATTAATTGCCGGGATGCTGTTATTGCCAAGCCTTGCTCTGGCGGAAGAAGGCACCATTACGGAGGTCGCTTACATCCTCAACAGCTTTTCCTTTCTGATCAGTGGTGTTCTGGTCATGTGGATGGCCGCAGGCTTTTCCATGCTTGAAGCCGGTATGGTCCGCTCCAGAAACGTGGCAACCATCTGCCTGAAAAACATTTCCCTCTATTCCATTGCCGGCATCCTCTACTATGTCATCGGCTACAACCTCATGTATGCCGACGTTGACGGTGGTTTTATCGGCAGCCTCGGCCTCTGGGGTCCGGATGACGCCGCCGCCCTGGATGGAGACTATTCCGGTGAATACGCTACCGGATCTGACTGGTTCTTCCAGATGGTATTTGTCGCAACGGCTGCTTCCGTTGTGTCTGGAACCGTCGCCGAACGTATCAAACTCTGGCCTTTCCTCGGCTTTGTAGTCGCTCTGACCGCCATTATCTACCCGATTCAAGGTGCCTGGAGTTGGGGTGGCGGCTGGTTGGATGAAATGGGCTTTGCCGACTATGCCGGTTCCACCATCGTTCACTCTGTCGGTGGCTGGGCCGCTCTGACCGGAGCCATCATCCTGGGAGCACGGACCGGAAAATACGGCAAAGATGGCCGCGTCACCCCCTTGCCCGGCTCCAACATGCCTCTGGCTACCCTGGGTACCTTTATCCTGTGGATGGGTTGGTTTGGTTTCAACGGTGGTTCGGTGCTGGCCCTGGGATCGGCTGACGCCGTCATTGAAATGTCCAACGTTTACCTCAACACCAATCTGGCTGCTGCTGGTGGTCTGGTTGCTGCCATCATTATGCTGCAACTGATCTACAAAAAAGTTGACCTGTCCATGGCTCTCAACGGCGCACTGGCCGGTCTGGTTTCCATTACTGCCGAACCATCAACACCATCACCAGGAATGGCTGTAATTATCGGCGCAATTGGTGGTATTCTGGTGGTACTGGCGATTCCCATGTTTGACAAGCTGAAAATTGATGACGTTGTCGGTGCCATTTCGGTTCACCTGGTCTGCGGTATCTGGGGAACCCTGGCCGTACCCCTGACCAATTCCGACGCCAGCTTTGTCGTACAGTTGATCGGCATTCTCGCTGTCGGAGTCTTTGTCGTCATCGCCAGCGCCCTGGTATGGCTGGCTCTGAAGTTCACTGTCGGTATCCGGGTCAGCAAAGAGGTCGAAATGAATGGTTGCGACGCCTCTGAACTCGGCATGGAAGCTTATCCCGACTTCCGCGGTGGATCATCCGGACTTTCCTCCCACTGATCCGACAGATAAACAGACGCAACCTCTGTCCAACGTGAACCTGCAACCCGGACGTGCTGAGACCCTACCGGAATCAGCACGTCCGACAAGTTAAGGACAACGCATGAAAAAGGCCCTGATTGTTGACGATGAACCTCTGATCCGCAGACAAGTGGCTGAAGCCCTGGCGGACTATGGTTTTGATGATCTGTACGAGGCTGCAGACGGCTCTCAGGCGGTAGCCCTGGCGGCTGCGGAACAACCATTATTGACCGTCATGGATGTGACCATGCCGGTGATGGATGGTATCAGCGCAGCGGCCATCATCAACAAGAAGCCCAGTGGCGCACTGGTTTTGCTTACCGGAACAGCCGATAGCGACACCGTCACCCGGGCCCTGGAGGCCGGTGTTCATCATTATCTGATGAAGCCTTTCAAGGAAGAGCAGTTAAAAATCACCATCGATATGGCAATTCATCAATTCATTCAGATCTCCAATCTGCGCGATGAGGTTAATGCCCTTAAAGAAAGCCTGGAAACCAGAAAGCTGGTGGATCGCGCCAAATCGTTGCTGATGAGTAAAGGCATGTCCGAACCCCAGGCCCATCGCAAACTACAGAAACTGGCCATGGACAAGCGCAAAAGCCTCAAACAGGTTGCTGAAGCTGTACTGCTGATGGAGGAATAGTCTGAGCGGGCATATTACAGCAATGAACCTCTGTAATCTCCCTTCCTGGTCGATTGCGTCACACCATTACAACGAAAACCCGCAACGCATCCATATCCAGGGAACGGAGCGCATCGGTGGTTTACTGCGGCGCCTCGATGAGATCAGCGACCTTCAGCAATGCGGAGCATTGTTTCATGATTTTATGGATGTGACCTTTCAGTTGCATCAATGGCAGAACGAAGCCTCTGCCAACAGCAGAAAAAGTCTGAAAAACAGTTACCTGCGTTTTTTGCGCGGCTGGCTCTTTGACAGTAATTCAATCGAGGGCGCAGTCCTTAAAGGATGGGTCGAATCGCGCCTCGGCCTGCTACCGACGTTTCATCGAACCACCATCGACGACCTTCATTCTGAAGACTATTTCCGTTATCTGGTTGATCGCATGCGTGGCTCGGCCAGAACCAGTGCGATCCTGTCGCAGCTCGATCTATTATATGAATATGTCCAGTACCAGCTTCATCGCAATGTCGGCGGCACCCATCGCACCCTCTACCGGGGCATCAACGAGCTGGAGGACCATGTTATTCTGAAAAAGGACAACCATCGCTGCCTGATGCGCCTGAATAATCTTAACTCCTTTACCGCTGACTTTGAACGCGCCTGGGAGTTCGGATCCCGGGTCCTGCAGGCGGAGGTCCCCCTGACCAAGATTTTTTTCCTTTCCGGGGTCCTGCCCAGGTCTTTGTTTAAAGGGGAGGATGAATATCTGGTCATCGGTGGTGATTATGATGTCAAGATATTGATCGGCGGATGAGAAACGCTAGTGATGAAACGATAGTGTCCCGGGCTCGTGCTGCTTTTCTGGGGCTGGCCCTGGGCGATGCTCTTGGTGCAACAACGGAGTTCATGACCCCGACGGAAATCCGCAGTCAGTATCAGGTCCACAACAACATTATTGGTGGTGGCTGGCTCGGTGTCAAACCGGGACAGGTAACCGACGATACCGAAATGTCTCTGGCATTGGCCCGGGCAGTTCTGGCGGGAAACAGCTGGGATGTAAAACAGATAGCCGACCATTTTGTCGCCTGGATGCGCTCGAAACCCATCGATATGGGGGCCACCGTCCGGAAGGGGATTCGTAACTATCTGCATAAGGGCATTGTGGAAATGCCCCTCAATGAATGGGATGCCGGTAACGGCGCAGCCATGCGTATGTGCCCGGTAGCGCTGGTCACATTCGGCAGTAGCACCGAACTTGAACGGTGCACACTGGAACAGGCTCACCTGACCCACAACCATCCGCTGTCTGATGCCGGATGTCTGTGTGTCGGTAAAATGCTCCACCTCGCCATTGCCGGCGCTGATCGTTTTGCCCTGCACGAAGTAACACGCGAGTTGGTTGCCGAACATTCTCGCTTTCGTTTCAACGAGTACAATGGCCAGGCGTCGGGCTACATCGTCGATACTCTACGGACAGTGTTTCATTTTCTTTTTACCACTGCCGACTTTGAAGAATGTCTGGTTGGTGTTGTCAACCAGGGCGGCGATGCCGACACCACCGGGGCCATCGCCGGAATGATTGCCGGTGCTCTCTACGGCGAAGAAAATCTACCGCGCCGCTGGTTGAAGAAACTCGACAGCAGGGTTCGCTCCGATATTGAACAGGTGACCCCTGAGTTGCTGGCACTGTCTCCGGCGTTTCAACAACTCAAATGAATCCGGGTGCGGCTGCCGCCATACAAGGAGAAATAATGAACAACGACAAAAGTATTCCCCTCGACAGGGCTGCCAAACAAGCACAGACCACCACTCTGAATCTGCTGATGCATGTAAAAAAAGGGCTGCTTCCTGCGGATGAACACGGCGGCCAGTGGTTTGTCAGCAGCACCGATCTGAACAGCTTCATCAATGAAAGTCGTCGCGCTGAACCCGGCGAACTCTGCGCCCGCAATACCTGCGGTAAAGGTTGCGGCAGTTGCAGCGAGGAGTAAGGTGATGGGAATTGAGATTAAAGCATCCGATCTGTACTACCGCTACCGGCACAAAAAAGAAACCCGTGACCTGCCAAAATTTTCCGGCAAACCCGACAGCCATCCCTTTGATCGCGACGATCTGTATGAGGTAATCCCCATGCTCGAGGCGGTCATGGATGAGCTTGGTGTTGATGATGGCCGGATTCTGGAAAAAATAGAAGAAGCCATGCTGATGAAAATGCCGTCCTTTATCAACTCGCGAGAACAGGTCTTTGACTTTCTGGTGGAGTTTGCTTCACAACGAGGAGCACAATGACACGCACAGCAACAAAAAAAACGGCCGGATGGGGAGACCGGGTTACTGTTCATTATATCGGCACCCTCGATAATGGTGCCGTCTTTGACAGTCGTGACCGTGACGACCCGCTGACCCTGATACTGGGAGATCACTCGGTTTTTCCAGCCCTGGAACAGCAGATCTGCGGCATGTACTACGGTCAGACCAGAAATATTCGCATTCCGGCGGCACAGGCCTATGGTCCACGAAAAAACGATAATCTGATCAAGGTTGAACGCTCACAGTTTCCCAATGATCGTCCCCCGGAAGTGGGAAAGCTGCTGACTATTACTTTTGCCGATGGCGAAGAGCGGATCATGCGCATTTGCGCCTGTGATGACGAGGACATTACTCTTGATGCCAACCATCCTCTGGCCGGGCTCGATCTGACCTTTGCTTTGACTCTGGTAGCTATTGAAGAATTAACGTAACTATTCAGGACAGGTCCAAAACCCCTGTGTCAAGGGCCGCTTTTCGCCGTCCATGGCCGCTAGACTGTCGCCATCCATGGCGACAGACACCCTTGCCACAGGGCTCCCGGCCCTGTCCTTAAGTCAGCATCTGAATAGTTACGAATGAACACTGGCTTTCCATCTGCCCAGAAATCAGGCAACGGGACAACAAGCGAGCCCAATTTCTAAGCAGAACCGCCGGGGCAACGCTCTGGAAGACTGGCTGAACCCCTTGATGAAGCGATAAAACCCTGCAACAAATCAGGAGCTTATGGCACCCGGAACAAAAGTTGGCACAACCTGTGCTAACATATAAATCAACAACACGTCAGCCCGCTACATCGCAGTAGCTTGCATCTGACCGGTAACGAAGCCCGAAGGAATCCACATTAGGTGGTGATCCATTCGGGCTTTTTGTTTTTGACGGCAACCCTTAGTTGCCCGATTCCTGAAACTGCACGTCACCGTCGACCGCATATTCTGATCTTTGGTTTACGTATTTTGGTCACTCTCGGCAGCACAGTCACATCAACGAAGATGCCGCCAAACTGTTCTGGACGCAGAGGACCACCCCTGACTGGACGAACAATCGTCCGAACACACACTAAAGGAGACTGGTATCATGGCTGAAAAAAAGATGAGACAAATCGCAATCTACGGCAAAGGCGGCATCGGTAAATCGACGACAACCCAGAACACTGTCGCCGGCCTGGCGGCCCTGGGGAAAAAAGTCCTGATTATCGGCTGCGATCCTAAAGCGGACTCCACTCGCCTGATCCTGCATGCTAAAGCCCAGGAAACGGTCATGGATAAAGTGCGCGAACTGGGCACCGTTGAGGATCTGGAGCTGGAAGATGTACTGAAAGTCGGTTACGGCGGCGTCAAATGTGTTGAATCCGGTGGCCCCGAGCCGGGAGTTGGCTGTGCCGGTCGCGGTGTTATCACCGCCATCAATTTCTGTGAAGAAGAAGGTGCGTACACTCCTGACCTCGACTTTGTTTTCTACGATGTTCTTGGTGACGTTGTCTGCGGTGGCTTCGCTATGCCGATCCGCGAGAACAAGGCCCAGGAAATCTATATCGTTGTTTCCGGCGAGATGATGGCCATGTACGCCGCCAACAACATTGCCAAAGGGATCGTCAAGTACGCCTCCTCCGGCAGCGTGCGTCTGGCCGGTTTGATCTGTAACAGTCGTAACACCGACCGCGAAGCTGATCTGATCGAAGCCCTCGCCGCCCGCCTCGGCACCCAGATGATTCACTTTGTTCCCCGCGACAATCAGGTTCAGCGCGCAGAACTGCGCCGCATGACGGTTATCGAATACTCTCCTGATCATCCCCAGGCCCAGGAATACCGGGAACTGGCTCGCAAGATCGACGAAAACAAAATGTTTGTTGTCCCGACCCCCATCGAGGTGGAAGAGCTCGAAGAGCTGCTCATGGAATTCGGGATCATGGAAGCGGAAGATGAGACCATCGTCGGCGTGGCGGAAAGTGCCTGATAACAACCAAGCGACCTCACACGAAGCCACCAGGACACAAAACTGGACTTCAACCCGAATTGATATACGCTGTTACTGTTGCGCCTACGCAGCATAAAAGAGCGAAACAAACGGGCGTGAGATATGTTTGTTACTGATTTAGGAGATTTTTATGTCTGATAAAATAAAAACCATTGAAGGTATCACAACTGAGGTGACAGAAGGGTTGATTGAGGAAACCCTCGCCGCCTATCCGGAAAAAGCGCGTAAAAAACGTGCTCCGCATTTGGGTGCCAATGAACCAACGTCAGCCAAATGTGCGGTGCAGTCGAATAAAAAAGTTGTTCCCGGCGTCATGAGTCAACGTGGCTGTGCCTATGCCGGTGCCAAAGGGGTGGTCTGGGGGCCGATTCGTGACATGGTCCATGTATCTCACGGACCGGTCGGCTGTGGTGTGTACAGTTGGGGTACCCGCCGCAACCTGATGCAGGGCATCCCCGGCGTGACCAGCTTCCCCCTCGACTTCACTTCTGACTTCCAGGAGCGTGACATCGTTTACGGTGGCGATATCAAGCTGGAGAAATTACTGCGTGAAGCGGACGAACTGTTCCCCCTGAACAAGGGGTTGTCAGTCCTATCTGAATGTCCCGTCGGACTGATTGGAGATGACATCAATGCCGTTACCAAAAAAATGGAAGCAGAATTGGGTAAGTTTGTCGTTCCCTGTAACTGTGAGGGTTTCCGTGGCGTCAGCCAGTCCCTTGGCCACCACATCTCCAACGATTCGATCCGCGATCATGTCATCGGCAAGCGTGAATTCACCGAACCGGCTGGTCCTTACGATGTTGCCCTGATCGGTGACTACAATATCGGCGGCGATGTCTGGGCCGCCAAACCGATCCTCGAAGAGATCGGCCTGAATGTCAAAAGCATCTGGACCGGCGATGGCGAAATTGAAAAAATCGCTGCCACCGGCCAGGTCAAGCTCAACCTGATCCACTGCTATCGCTCCATGAACTACATGTGTAAGGTCATGGAAGAAAAATGGGGGATTCCGTGGATGGAATACAACTTCTTCGGACCGACCAAAATCGAAGAAAGCCTCCGTGCCATCGGCGAATTCTTTGATGACACCATCAAACAGAAGGTGGAAGAAGTGATCGCCAAGTACAAGCCGATCATGCAGGCGGTTGTTGAAGAGTACCGTCCACGCCTCGATGGCAAAACTGCCATGCTCTTTGTTGGTGGCCTGCGCCCACGCCATACCGTCGGTGCCTATGAAGACCTGGGCATTGAAATCACCGGAACCGGTTACGAATTCGCCCACCAGGACGACTACGACCGCACAGCTCCGGAAATGGCCAAAGGCACCCTGATCTACGACGATGCTTCGGAATTTGAATTGGAAAAGTTTGTTGAAAAAATGAAACCCGACCTGGTCGGCAGCGGCATCAAGGAAAAATACGTGTTCCAGAAAGCCGGCATCCCCTTCCGCCAGATGCACAGCTGGGACTACTCCGGCCCCTATCACGGCTACGAAGGGTTCAAAATCTTCGCCCGCGATATCGACATGGCCATCAATTCACCGACATGGAGCCTGGTAAAGGCACCGTATTAACAATGGGTTTACTGTAGGGGCGTGATTCATCACGCCCTGGTTAACCAGTGATTCATCACGCCCTGATATAACCATCGGGCGCAATGATAGTCCAAGGGCGCAATGAATTGCGCCCCTACAAAAAATAATATTCGCCGGGTCACCAGCGAAATAGACTCAAGGAGCAACATCATGAGCACTACTGCCATCAAGCCGGTGTCTGAACACTCGGCAGAAGAAATAGAACGGGTTAAAAACTGGATCAACACCGAAGAATACAAGGAAAAGAACTTTGCCCGCGAGGCTCTGGTCATCAACCCGGCCCACGCCTGTCAACCTCTGGGCGCTGAAATGGTGGCCCATGGCTTCGCCGGATCCCTGCCCTTTGTTCATGGTTCTCAAGGCTGCGCCTCCTATTTCCGCAGCACCTTCAGCCGCCACTTTCGTGAGCCGGCTGCCGCAACCAGCGATGCCATGACCGAAGACGGTGCGGTGTTCGGTGGCCAGAACAATCTCTTTGAGGGGCTTGAAAACGCCTATGCCCTTTACAAACCGGCGATCATGCCGATTTTTACCACCTGCATGCCCGAGGTCATCGGTGACGACCTGACCGCTTTTATTACCAACGCTAAAAACAAGGGACACATCCCGGCGGAACTTCCGACACCCTACGCCAATACTCCCAGCTTCAACGGCACCCATATCCACGGTTACGACAGTATGCTCAAAGCGGTACTCGAATATATGACCGAAGGAAAAAAACAGGAGTCCGGCGACAATGGCACCCTTAACCTGATTCCCGGTTTTGACGGTAATACCGGAAACCTGCGTGAATACAAAAAGTATCTCGAGGCCATGGACATTCCTTACACCATGCTTGCCGACATCTCCGATGTGTTTGATTCCGTCTGCGACGGCACCTATCGCATGTACACCGGCGGCACCCCCCTTGATGTCACCGCTGACTCCATCAATGCCAAGGCAACGGTGTCCCTGATGAAGTATTCCACCCTTAACTGCATGAAGTGGGTCGAAGAGAGTTATGTCGGCACCGCCAAAACTCTGCCCTTTCCCATGGGGATCCGCAAGACTGACGAGCTGCTCATGACCTTGAGCGAGATGTTCGACAAGCCGATCCCTGCTGAACTCAAAGCCGAGCGGGGCCGTGCCGTTGATGCCATGACCGATGCCCATCAGTACATGCACGGTAAAAAATTCGCCGTCGCCGGCGACCCCGATTATCTACTGGGAATCGTGTCATTCCTGCTGGAAATGGGGGCGATCCCCTACCATATCCTCTGTTCCCGCTCCAACAAGAAGTTCAAAAAGGAGATGGAAGCCCTCCTCGCCACATCGCCCCTCTATGGTGCCCAGGGCAAGGTCTACGTCAACAAGGACTTATGGCACATGCGCAGCTTGTGCATGACCGATCCGGTTGACGCCATCATTGGTGACACCCATGCAAAATGGGTTGCCCGTGATGCCAAGATCCCCCTGTTCCGGGTCGGTTTTCCGATCATGGACCGCGTCAACCTGCATCGCAGCCCGGTCATCGGCTACCAGGGTGCCGTCAACCTGTTGACCATGATCGTCAACAAGTTCCTCGATACGGTGGATGAGACTTGTGAAGATCAGTGGTTTGAGATGATGCGTTAGGATAAATCGGCTCACACGAAGACACAAAGAGAAACACAAGCTAAGCCTTTTGCAGTAATCACTGTAATCGTCATTCCCGAAGCGATATACGTCGGGAATGACAACCTTTTTGTAAAAGCCTTGGTGTGTTCATGTAGTCTTTGCGGCTTTGCGCCTTAAGTGAGCACAGCAAACGAGTGTGAGATTGGTTTTCCTATGATCCGCATCAGACGTTTCGACATCATTGACAGTAAAGAAAAGCGAGGACTCCATATGAATGTGGCCTTTGCCAGTACCGACAAGATCCATATTGATGAACATTTCGGCCGGGCACAGGAATTCGTTATCTGGAAAGTCGGGCCGGAAACGGCGAGTTTCAACGGCATTGTCCAGGTCAACAACACTGGCGCTGACGAGGCCGACCGGATCGAGGCCCGCTGCGCCGGACTGGCCGACTGCGCCCTTGTTTATGTTGCCGAAATTGGTGGTCCGGCGGCAGCACGTCTGGTGGCCAAAAAAATTCACCCGATCAAAAGCAAAACCAGAGCACCTATCAGCACGACCATCGAACAACTTCAGGAAGTACTGCGTGGCAGTCCACCACCCTGGTTGCGCAAAGCGTTATTGAAATGACACACATTGACTGATGTAGGGGCGTGATTCATCACGCCCCATGAATTAGTAACCGGCCACCTATCACGTCGGGGCCGTTTTCGTTTGCGGGCAAAACTCGGCTGACGCCTCAAACATTTCCCGCTGCACTCAAACACCCCCGACGTGATGTGCCAACATCGATTTTTCAATCATTTATCGTCGCTAAAGGAGAAATAAACCATGGCCTTTATTACCGGAATCACTAAAGGGGGCGCAACCTGGACCCCGACCTTTGTCGAAGGAATCGACCACGAAAAATGTATCGGCTGCGGACGCTGTTACAAAGCCTGTTCACGCAAGGTCCTGGCTCCCCTGGACATTGAAGATGAAGAGAGCTATTCCACCCGCATGGTCATGGATGTCGTCGCCGCTGACAGCTGTATTGGCTGTGTTGCCTGTGGGGTTGCCTGTCCCAAGAAGTGCTTCAGCTTTGCACCGATGGAAGCTTAGCAGAATATGAGAATCAGAATTCAGAATATAGAAGTCAGAAGCCAGAAGTCAGAAGATTGTTTAACCCTCCGTTATAAAAGGAGAACTTCATGCGTATTGCCGTAGCGTCTAAATCGGGAATCGATGTCGATCAGCATTTCGGTCATGCCCAGCGCTTTTTGATTTATGATTACCGTAGCCACAATCCCCAACAGGTCGGCGAGGTTGAGGTTGAAAAATACTGTTCCTTTGACCCCGAGCATCCCTTCCGCCACCGCCAGTTCGATGCCATCGTCAAGGCGTTGGAAGGGTGCAAGGCGGTGGTGACGGCCCAGATCGGTGAACTGCCGAGCCAGGAACTGCGTAAAGTCGGAATCGTGCCCGTTACCACAAGCGGAGAGATTCCCGCTGCCCTTAAATTGGCTCACGACAGCGTTTGTGGCGGAACATGCAAAGGTAAAATGCAACCCCAACAGAGCTGTCCGCATCAATAACCCCTTCTGTCATGAGGAATATTACGGCAGCACTTTACAAATCTGCTGAAAAAATCAGCAAACCGTTCCCATCCGGAACACGAACATGCTGATTCCAGAGCCATTACTGTTGGCATGCATTATGCTTTAAGATAGAAGTAACTATTCAGATGCTGACTTAAGGACAGGGCCGGGAGCCCTGTGGCAGGGTGTCTGTCGCCATGGACGGCGAAAAGCGGCCCTTGACACAGGGGTTCCGGACCTGTCCTGAAT